>OHRM01000140.1_pt1 | contig 63366 bp, 47 predicted proteins | sample 1578361 | NCBI WGS metagenome assembly OHRM01 (sample SAMEA3879590, study PRJEB24766) | human gut metagenome | biome: human-associated habitat; feature: feces | place: USA | collected 1985/1987 | reverse complement strand
GTGCTGTTCACGGTTCTCTTCAGGCAGGTGCGTTGACTACCACTTACACTGCATCACAGGGATTGTTGCTGATGATCCCCAATATGTACAAAATTGCCGGTGAATTCCTGCCTTGCGTGTTCCACGTATCGGCTCGTACATTGGCTTCTCACGCATTGTGTATTTTCGGTGACCACCAGGACGTAATGTCTTGCCGTCAAACCGGTTTTGCAATGTTGGCAGAAGGTTCTGTACAAGAAGTTATGGATTTGGCCGGTGTCGCTCACTTGGCTACCATCAAGTCACGTGTTCCGTTCGTGAACTTCTTTGATGGTTTCCGTACCTCTCATGAAATTCAGAAGATTGAAATGCTGGAAAATGAAGACTTGGCCGGCTTGATAGATCAACAGGCTTTGGCTGAATTCCGTGCACGCGCATTGAATCCCAACAAGCCGGTTGCTCGCGGTATGGCTGAAAATCCTGACCACTTCTTCCAACACAGAGAATCTTGCAACAACTTCTATGAAGCTGTTCCCGCTATCGTAGAAGAATATATGAACGAAATCTCTAAAATCACAGGCCGTAAATACGGTTTGTTCGATTACTATGGTGCTGAGGATGCAGAACGCGTAATCATCGCTATGGGTTCTGTAACAGAAGCTGCTCGCGAAGCTATTGATTACCTGATGAGCAAAGGTGAAAAAGTGGGTATGGTTGCCGTACACTTGTACCGTCCGTTCTCTGCAAAACACTTCCTGGCTGCTGTTCCCAAAACTGTCAAGACTATTGCTGTTCTTGACCGTACCAAAGAACCGGGAGCTAACGGCGAACCTTTGTATCTGGATGTTAAAGACTGCTTCTATGGTGCAGAAAATGCTCCGGTTATCGTGGGTGGTCGTTACGGTTTGGGTTCTAAAGATACTACTCCTTCTCAGATTCTTGCCGTATTCAAGAACTTGTCTCTGCCGATGCCGAAGAATCACTTTACTATCGGTATCGTAGATGATGTTACTTTCACTTCTCTTCCTCAAGAAGCAGAAATCGCATTGGGCGGTGAAGGTATGTTCGAAGCTAAATTCTACGGACTGGGTGCTGACGGTACAGTAGGAGCCAACAAGAACTCTGTGAAGATTATCGGTGACAACACCGACAAGCACTGTCAGGCTTACTTCTCATACGACTCAAAGAAATCAGGTGGTTTCACTTGCTCTCACCTCCGTTTCGGCGATACTCCTATCCGTTCTACTTATTTGGTAAACACTCCGAACTTTGTAGCTTGCCACGTACAGGCTTACCTGCACATGTACGATGTAACTCGCGGACTTCGTGATAACGGTTCATTCCTGTTGAATACTATTTGGGAAGGTGAAGAACTGGCTAAGAATCTGCCTAACAAGGTTAAGAAGTACTTTGCACAACATAATATTACTGTTTATTATATCAATGCAACTCAGATTGCACAGGAAATCGGCTTGGGCAACCGCACCAACACCATCCTGCAATCGGCATTCTTCCGTATCACAGGTGTTATTCCTGTTGACTTGGCTGTAGAGCAGATGAAGAAATTCATCGTTAAGTCTTACGGTAAGAAGGGTGAAGACGTGGTGAACAAGAACTACGCAGCCGTTGACCGTGGCGGTGAATACAAGCAACTGACAGTTGATCCTGCATGGGTGAATCTGCCGGATGAACCGAAGGCTGAAAACAATGATCCTGCTTTCATCAACGAAGTGGTTCGTCCTATCAACGCTCAGGATGGCGACTTGCTGCCGGTTTCTGCATTCAAGGGTATCGAAGACGGTACTTGGCATCAGGGAACAGCTCAGTACGAAAAACGTGGTGTAGCTGCATTCGTTCCCGAATGGAATGCTGAAAACTGTATCCAGTGTAACAAGTGTGCATACGTTTGTCCTCACGCTTCTATCCGTCCGTTCGTGCTCGATGCTGAAGAACAGAAGGGTGCTCAGTTCGAAACACTGAAAGCTGTAGGTAAGCAATTTGACGGTATGACATTCCGTATTCAGGTAGACGTGCTCGACTGTTTGGGTTGCGGTAACTGTGCCGATGTTTGTCCGGGCAATCCGAAGAAGGGTGGCAAGGCTTTGACCATGAAACACCTGGAAGGACAGTTGCCTCAGGCTGCCAACTGGGAATATTGCTCTAAGAACGTGAAGAGCAAACAGCACTTGGTAGACATCAAGGCTAACGTAAAGAACTCTCAGTTTGCTACTCCGTTGTTCGAGTTCTCGGGAGCTTGTTCAGGCTGTGGTGAAACTCCGTATGTGAAACTGATTTCTCAGTTGTTCGGCGACCGCGAAATGGTTGCTAACGCTACCGGATGTTCTTCTATCTACTCAGGTTCGGTACCTTCAACTCCTTATACTACGAACGAAAAGGGTCAGGGTCCTGCTTGGGCTAACTCATTGTTCGAAGACTTCTGCGAGTTCGGTCTGGGTATGACTTTGGCCGACAAGAAACTTCGTGCACGCATCGAAGCTGCCATGAAGAATGCTATCGCCAGCGATACTTGTCCTGCCGAATACAAGGAAGCATTCCAGGAATGGATTGACGGTAAAGACGATGCAGATAAGAGCAAGGCTGCTGCCGAAAAGATTATCCCGATGGTGGAAGCTGCTAAAGATAAATGTGAAAACTGCGCAACAATCGCCGAATTCAAGAACTACTTGGTGAAGAAGAGCCAGTGGATTATCGGTGGTGACGGTGCTTCTTACGATATCGGTTACGGTGGTTTGGACCACGTGATAGCTTCAGGTGAAGATGTAAATATTCTGGTTCTTGATACTGAAGTTTACTCTAATACCGGAGGTCAGTCATCTAAGGCTACTCCGCTGGGTGCTATCGCTAAGTTTGCCGCTTCGGGCAAGCGTGTTCGTAAGAAAGACCTTGGTATGATTGCCACTACTTACGGTTATGTATATGTAGCTCAGATTGCCATGGGGGCTGACCAGGCTCAGACTTTGAAAGCCATCCGTGAAGCAGAAGCTTACCCCGGACCGTCATTGGTTATCGCTTACGCTCCGTGTATCAACCACGGTTTGAAAGCCGGTATGGGTAAGAGCCAGGCAGAAGAGGCTAAGGCTGTAGAATGCGGTTACTGGCACTTGTGGCGTTTCAACCCGGCTTTGGAAGAAGAAGGCAAGAATCCGTTCATGCTTGATTCTAAAGAACCGAAGTGGGAAGAATTCCAAGACTACCTGAAGGGCGAAGTACGTTTTGCTTCTGTAGCTAAACAATATCCGGCAGAAGCTGCCGACTTGTTTGCTGCTTGCGAAGAAATGGCTAAGAAACGTTATGCTTCTTATCAGCGTATGGCTGCCATGAATTGGGGTGAATAACTCAATTATATAAATTATTAAGGAAGAAGGGGATGTGCCGTGAGACACATCCCCTTTTATTTATAGTTCATTATCTGTTTTCAACAGATTCCTTGGTTTTATCATTTACCTTTGTAAATGATATCGGTGTTATACCTGAATAATAAAAGACAATTATGCACTAGTCGTACCAAGCGTTTTCGTCCTTTCGATTATGCCTGTCTGTCCGTCGGATTACTACAGTCTCCGGCAGCGGACTGTATAGTCCGTTGCAGTGGACCGTACAGTCTGCTACAGTGGACTGTACAGTCCATTGCCGCAGACTGTAATAATCTTCCGTTTAAAAGACCTTGGTCGGCCATAGGAAACGGCTTATTCTTCCCTTTGTTTGTGATATGATATTTAAATCCCCAAGAATAATAAGTGGCCCCAATTATGCAAATGCATAGCAATATATTGATAGCAAATGCTTGGCTTATGATTTCAAGTCAATGCTGAGGCGTAAGGAAGTGAAGGCATGGCTCAAATCGGTATTCATATTGACCAAAACTATGGCGAAAATAAGCATCCATAAGCAATCACAGCTTTTTACAAAGTCTGATTTTTATTTATAAACAGCGGAATGTAAACGTATAAAAATCAAAAGAAAATGGCATTTTTAATAGATTATTTGGTTTTATCTTTATCTTTGTAAATGATGTTGAGGTAATATACCTGAACAATAATGAAACTATGTAGAGGCACAACAAATTCAAGTTATAAAACTATTTATTATATTGAGATATGTCAATATGGAGCAAACTTTTAGGGTTTAAGAAAACTGAGGATAAAAAAAATATCATTGGCAGTAAAACCACCTCTGTACCATGTAGTGCTTGCGATTATGCAGTGGTAGATGTTGAAGTCGGCTTGAAAGACCATAAAATTCATGATATAGGAGCACTCAAACATGATGACACGACATTTCATAAAACCTCGAAAGAAGAACTATTTGTTTTTTTAAATGACATAAATTATATCTGTGGCCACAATATCATTCATCATGATGCCAAGTATTTGTTCGCAAATGATACATGCCACTGGATTTTAGTCGATACACTTTACATCTCGCCTTTACTATTTCCGGAACGTCCTTACCATAGGCTTGTGAAAGATGACAAACTGATTTGCGAACAGATGAACAATCCGGTAAATGATTGTAAAAAAGCAAAGGACCTGTTATTGGATGAAATAGCATGTTGGAATTTATTGTCGAAAAAGAAACGTGTTCTATTCGCATCATTGCTGAAGGATAAGAAGGAGTTTGAGGGATTTCTTAGCATGGTAAGTGCGGAGTATATTCATGAAGGAATACCTAAACTTATTAAAGAACTTTATGCCGGAAAGATTTGTCAACATGCCGATCTTGACATGCTCATCAACCAATATCCATGCGGATTGGCATACGCATTAGCTTTGATTGATACCACTGATTATCGTTCCATTACTCCCGGGTGGGTACTTTACAATTATCCGGAAGTGGAATTTATTGTAAAACTCTTGCGTCATACTACCTGCCACGAAGGTTGCGACTATTGCCATACGCAATTGGATATACTCTATAATCTAAAAACATTTTTCGGATATGAATGTTTCCGAACATACGAGGGTGAGCCACTGCAAGAACGAGCGACCCAAGCTGCGGTGGAAGGCAAATCGCTGTTGGCAATATTTCCTACCGGTGGCGGTAAATCACTTACTTTTCAATTACCTGCACTTATGGCGGGACGTTCCGTGCACGGACTTACGGTTGTCATTTCTCCTTTGCAGTCTCTGATGAAAGATCAGGTAGACAATCTTGCTGACAGAGGCATCACGGATGCTGTAACTATAAATGGAATGTTAGATCCTATCACAAGGTCACTGTCAATACAAAGAGTGCAAGATGGAGAAGCTTCACTGTTGTATATATCTCCTGAAATGCTTCGTTCCAAAACGATTGAGAGAATATTGATAGCTCGCCATGTCGTAAGATTTATAATAGACGAAGCGCATTGTTTTTCTTCATGGGGGCATGATTTCAGGGTTGACTATCTCTATATTGGTAAATTCATCCGAAAATACCAGCAAAAGAAAAAATGTAAGAATCCGATACCGGTATCCTGCTTTACAGCCACGGCAAAGCAAAAAGTGATACAAGATATTTGCGACTATTTCAAACAAACCTTGGACTTGAATTTAGACTTGTTCGCATCAACAGCCTCAAGAACAAACCTGCACTATTCCGTCATACATGTAGAGAGTGACAATGACAAGTATTTAAAGCTGAGAGAACTTGTTGCAGAATCCGATTGTCCGACAATTGTTTACGTATCACGAACCAAGCGAACCAAAGAACTGGCTGGAAAATTGACCCGCGACGGTTATAAGACACTCCCTTTCAATGGCAAGATGGAAGCAGATGAAAAAAACGCCAACCAGGATGCCTTTATGAATGATCAGGTACATATCATTGTGGCTACATCTGCATTTGGTATGGGAGTCGATAAGAAAGACGTAGGTCTCGTGATACATTATGATATTTCCGATTCTCTGGAAAACTACGTTCAAGAAGCAGGCAGGGCCGGTCGTGACCCAAGTCTCAGCGCACGTTGTTATGTGCTTTATAGTGACAATGACTTGGATAAACATTTTATATTGCTAAACCAAACGAAACTCAGTATTAGTGAAATACAACAGGTATGGAAAGCTGTTAAATATCTTACCAAACATCGTATGAAAGTCAATTGTTCTGCATTGGAAATTGCTCGACAAGCAGGATGGGACGATTCAGTCTCTGACATAGAAACCCGTGTACGAACCGCATTAGCGACTTTGGAACAAAGTGGATACTTGATAAGAGGAAACAATGTGCCTCATGTATATGCCACAGGAATTACGGTAAAAAACATGGATGAAGCTAGAAAACGCATATCAGCATCAGTGCTCTTTGGTAGCGATGAAATAGAAAAGTCAGTCCGCATCATTAAGTCATTGATATCCCAAAAGCACATTGCTAAGGCTCAGGATTCGGAAGCAGAATCCAGGATTGACTATCTGGCAGATATTTTGGGGCTGAGCAAAAGAGAAGTTATATCCGTAGTGGAACGTATGCGGCAGGAAGGCATATTGGCAGACAGTAAAGATATATCTGCTTATTTGCAGGATGCAGGTGATTCGGAACGAAAGTCACAAATTCTCCTCGAACGCTTTGCAAAACTTGAACAATACATCCTTAATCATATTCCCGATGGAACTTTACGAATATCATACAAGCAACTGAATGAAAATGCTGTGAACGATGGAATCAATACATCCAAAGAAAAAGATATTCGGACACTACTCTATTTCCTCACCATCAAAGGATATACGCGTAAGAAAGAGGATGCGATTCATAATATAGAAATAAGTCGTCAGACGGACTTGGACTCTACTATAAGACGCTTTGAGAAGAGATTGGAAATAAGTCGCTTTACCGTGGAATGGCTGTATCAATTAGCTTCTGATGCGGAAAAGGAAAACGTGCCCGGCAAAGCCATCCAGTTTTCTGTGGTAGAACTTTTGAACCAAATAAAATCAAGTTCTCAATCTCTTTTCGGAGGACTTGACGACATTCAGTTAGAAGACGTGGAAGAAGCGCTTTTGTATTTGTCAAAAATCGGTTCACTAAAACTTGAAGGCGGATTTTTGGTACTTTATAATGCCATGAATATCCAAAGAATAAAGGATAATAAGTCGAGATACAAACAAGATGACTACCGGATGCTGAATGAATTTTATAAACTGAAAATTCAACAAGTGCATATTGTGGGCGAATATGCCAATCTGATGGTGAAAGATTATCATGCAGCATTGCAATATGTTCAAGACTATTTCCAAATGGACTATAGGAAGTTTGTCACAAAATATTTTAAAGGCGACAGAGTAAGCGAGATACAACGTAACTTGACGCCACAAAAATATAAGCAATTGTTCGGACAATTGTCCAAACGGCAAATGGAAATCATTTCTGACAAGTTTTCACGTTGTATTGTAGTTGCAGCTGGTCCGGGTAGTGGAAAAACACGTGTACTGGTTCACAAACTGGCCTCACTTCTGCTACTTGAAGATGTGAAACATGAACAACTCCTGATGCTGACATTCTCAAGGGCAGCCGCTACGGAATTTAAACAAAGACTTATGAAGTTGATAGGTAATGCAGCACATTTTGTCGAAATAAAAACATTCCACTCTTATTGTTTCGACCTTTTGGGACGGATAGGAAATCTTGAGGATTCAAGAAATGTTGTTTCAAAGGCAGCCGAGATGATATGTCAAGGAGAAGTGGAACCCAATAAGATTGGCAAGACGGTGTTAGTCATAGATGAGGCTCAGGATATGGGAGCTGAAGAGTATGCACTTGTAAAGGCTTTAATGACTAATAATGAGGAGATGCGTGTGATAGCAGTAGGAGACGATGACCAGAACATCTATGAATTCCGCGGTTCCGATTCCGGTTATATGTACCGACTGGCACAAGAAAGCGGAAGCACGTTTGTCGAAATGACCGAAAATTACCGCAGTGCACGCCAACCGGTGGATTTTGCCAACGGATTTTTGAAAAATATACATAAAAGGATAAAAAGTACACCAATTATCTCCATGAGAAAAGAAAAGGGTTGGGTTGAAGTAATACGCTATCAATCGGAATATATGTATCAGCCGCTCGTCGAAAATTTGCTTCAACATAGGGATAAAGGAACTTCTTGTGTACTGACCCAAACAAATGAAGAGGCCGTTATCCTGATGGCTCTTTTGCGGAAACATGGCATAAACAGTAAACAGATACAATCAATGGACGGCCTACGTTTTTGGAACATGGCCGAAATGAGATATTTCCTGAGATATATAAACAAGCGGATAAAAACACCGCTAATCACGGAAGATCTGTGGAAAGAAGCCAAGCATACCACCTTTTCTACTTATGACAGAAGTCTAAGCTTGATGTATGTAAAGCGTTGTGTAGACCTGTTTGAACAAACCAACAAAACTAAATATTTCAGTGACTTCAAAGAATTTGTATTTGAGTCGTCGGTGGAGGACTTCTGTGATGTATCAGGAGCCGACGTTGTGGTATCAACTATTCACAAGGCCAAAGGCAGAGAGTTTGACGATGTGTATATGCTCATATCCGATAATTATGTCAAGGATGCCCATCTGATGCGTCGGTATTACGTAGGAATAACCCGTGCGAAAAACAGGCTGTTCATACATACAAACGGTGATTGTTTCAATCATTTGAGTGTAGACCGATATCTTATGGACCAGCGGCAATATGACATGCCTGAAGAAATTGTACTGCAACTCTCTCACAAAGATGTCAATTTGGGATTCTTCAAAGAAAAGAAACAAGAGGTCTTAGCATTGCGAGGAGGAGATTCTTTGACTTATGATGATTTCTTTTTGTATAGTTCATTGACCGATAAACCTGTGGCAAAATTGTCTTCAAAAATGCAGGGCATATTATCCGAATGGGAACAAAGAGGTTACAAGGTGAAATCCGCATCTGTACGGTTCGTTGTGGCATGGAAACCTAAAGATGCACCAAAAGATGAAGCAGAAACGGCTGTTCTTTTAGCTGACTTGATACTTTCTTTGTAAGTTAGAGCATTTGAAGTTATTATTTATCACTATCTTTGTGATAAGAGTTAATATATTATATAAATAATAAGGGAATAATGCAAATACATAACAATACATTGATGGCGGAATGTTCAACTTATGATTTCAAGTCAATGCTGAGGCGTAAGAAAGTAAAGTCATGGCTTAAATCCATATCGGCTTTTGCCAATACGGATGGTGACAGTTTATTTTATGGAGTGAACGACGACGGAGTGATTGTAGGTTTAAATAATCCATAAGCCGATGCCGACTTTATCAGCGAAACCATCAAGGCAAGACTTGACCTTGTGCCGGAAATACAACTTATTCCGATTGAACACGAAGGACATACCCTGCTTGAAGTAAAAGTAAAGGCAGGAACGCTGACACCTTATTATTACTATCAAGACGGGACACGTACCGCATATGTACGAGTGGGCAATGAAAGCGTGGAGTGTAATTCACAACAACTTCTTTCGTTGGTATTGAAAGGCACGCACATGACGTGGGATTCACTGCCTACCCAAGTGGATGCCAGCAAACATTCTTTCATTATCCTTGCCAATACTTTCCGTGAGCAAACCCATCAGGAATGGAATGACAAGTATCTGGAATCATTCGGGCTGGTAACTCCTGATGGCAAACTGACCAATGCAGGATTGCTGTTTGTGGATAATTGCACGGTATTTCAATCGCGTATTTTCTGCACCCGTTGGACTGGACTCTATAAGGATGATGCCATCAGTTCCGTAGAACATCGGGCTAACCTTGTGCTGCTCTTAAAATATGGTATGGATTTCATCAAAAACTATACCATGAGCGGCTGGGTGAAGATGCCAAACTATCGCCTTAACCTCCCCGACTATTCCGACCGTGCTATCTTCGAAGGATTGGTAAACCACCTTATCCATAGAGATTATACTGTGATGGGCGGTGAAGTGCATATTGACATTTACGATGACCGTGTAGAATTGGTATCACCGGGTGCAATGCTTGACGGAACACGGATTCAAGACCGAGACATATACAAAGTTCCGTCCATGCGCCGCAATCCCGTCATTGCGGACGTGTTCACACAGTTGGACTATATGGAGAAACGTGGTTCCGGTTTACGTAAAATGCGAGAGCTTACAGAGAAGTTACCTAATTTCTTGCAAGGAAAAGAGCCGCAATATCAAACGGAAGCGACTTCTTTCTACACCACATTCTATAATCTGAACTGGGACGAGAACGGAAGAATTCCTGTGGAAGAAGTAGCCAACAGGGTAAATAGTACCCTCGAAAAGTATCCTGTAAACAAAGAAAGTTCGGTCGAAAAGTTCGGTGTAAATGCGGATAAGTTCGGAGATACATCGGAAACACAGAAGAAAGTCAGTAAAACTGCACAAAAGATAATCGACCTCGTTATTTCAGATCCTTCAATCACAGCTGATAATATGGCCAACAAGATTGGTGTAACTAAACGCGCTATAGAAAAAAATATCAAGAGCCTTAGGGGTATGGGAATTTTGGTTCACGAAGGTTCAGACAAGGCTGGTTATTGGCGCATTATTGTTAAACCATAAACAGAACAACAAACCTATGGAGACCTCTTTCATACCACTCTTTGCAATCATAGCCGTTTTGATTATCGCCTTTTTTGTTTGCCTCTTTGCCACAGGTAAACCATAAAACGCGATACCGAGTGCTTTATGCAATAGCCATTATCATGCTATTAGCTGTTATCCCTATTAGTGAATATATGGCTGGTGGCATACAAAACTCAAGTAACAATTATCTGCTTGTCCTAATATTCGATATTGCAGTAGGATATTTCTGTATGTACATTGCTGCTTTGCTAAAATTCAATGTTCTTAAACGAAAGAACCAAGCATTGGAAAACGCCTTGACAGAAAAGCAACAAGAAAATGTAGCAATCCTATTGGAACATCAAAACGAAAAGCAACAAGCACTTCAGCAAGGAGAGCTTGAATGGTTAACAGAAAAAATCAAGGTATTTACTGAAGAAGAACAGGAAGCTATACTTGCCAGTGCTCTATCATTTGCTGAACATGACTTGATAGTTGCTCCCTCAATAAACATACAGCCCAAAGAAACATGTAGTCAGCAAGAACTAATGTACTTTGTCTGCTCTGCTTTTTACAATATGGATAAAAGCCGTAGTAAAATTGTGAGTTTTTTGATGAAAATTTTTCCGCTCTATTTTCCTGCTGGAGAAAGTGCATTGGCTAAAAAAATGCCGGGATTAGAAAAGGTTAGGGAGAGAAGAGAAAAAGAAACAACAGCGCTAGTGTCACATTAAAACCGGAACACTAGCGTTTGGCAATTAATTTAATTTCCCCATTCAAGGCATATGTTTACTCAATTGGATTATATGGAGAAACATGGTTCTCCGTCAGGTACGACTTTTTGCCGTCAGCTATTTTGAATCAGGAGGACAGTTGATAGAAAAATCTTAAGTCTATTCAAGAGATGAGTAGAAAGAGGCAACATCACCATCCTTCATTATATAAGAAATCTGCTTATTCTTCTCCGCTATAATCTTTAATTGCTTCTTTTCTTCTAAAGTCCAGTTCTTGATTTTCTTAAGTTCTGAAATTATTGAATGAGTTTGTTTAAAACTGTTGCTATTTTCTAAATCCATAATAAGTTTCTCTTTTTCTTTGTCTTCCTTATTATCTATCTGTTCATTATGGCTTACCTGCTCTTGCTTATTTATGTAATGGACAGCCATCAATTTTTCATTCGATGCAGTTGTATCAATTATGGTTTTGACTAATTTGTCCAATTCAGATCCTTCTGTATAGTCTGCAGGAGTATAATATTTTATGCGCTTATCCTCCATCATTTTATAGACTTTTCGTTTATCTTTTGTTTTTGGATTATAAACTCCAATAGAATGACCTGAATAAGAATTAATGAGTTTCATACAAGGTATATCCGTATCACTATCACCTATATATACCATATTTCTGAAAGGAATACGAATGTCCTCTGGTTTAAAATAGTCATTGACACCTGAATCATTCACATCTAATGTCCCTTTTTCTATTCTAAAAAGGAATTGAGTCTTGCTCGTGTAATTAATAACTTGTGCTGGCCATTGAGCAACACCATCTTTATCATAATAGAAGGAACTGGCATAAATTTTTTCAAATTCATTAGCGACTTTTGTACCTTCTATCATTTCTTTAAGACCTGATGAAATGATATAATGCTCTACAATAACTCCTCTTTCCATGCCATAGTCTCTAATGCGCTTAAACCAAGTCTCAACACCGGGGAATAATTGTACTTTCGCCCCATAATCCATTAATGCCTTTTTATTAAATCTGACTTTTCCATGCGCTTTCTGAATCATGGTAAACATGTAAGCCAAATTTTGATCCATGTCATTCTCTTCAGCTAACCCATTGGACTCTTTCCAAAAAGATTCGACTTCATCCCCAACAGATTGTATATACCCTTGCGCTTGCATGTCATCTGGTGATAATGTCTTATCAAAGTCATAACATATTGCAACAACTGGTTTACTTTCCTTTGTTTTTCTAATAAATTCTTTATTCATATGCTATAATAAAAAAATGAGACACAATTACTATTAATTATGCCTCATTTATGATTTATCTATTCAGTAATTTCTTATTTTACTACTTTGAATTACTTATTATTTGACTTCCTCAAAAATAATGCATTATATAAATCAGTAAGTTACAAATATATGGTACAAATATGATATCCTTTTATACAATACACTCTAATAATAAAGAGAGTTTCTCATAGAGAAGGAAAGATTTATATTTATTTAACACTTCATTTCCTGTTTGCAGATGTTTTCATTTGCTACTGGATATTTTCACTTGTTATGCTTTTCTTTTCACAAATGGCATAAAATGAGTTTATTACAATTCCGCCCTCTATTTTTGCCTTTCGTTTTTTATGAAAATGCGTTGTACCTTTGCATTGAGAAATAAATAACAATAGACATGAAGCAAAAACAATATATACTCCACTCTTGGGCAATAGAGATCATTGCGGTAGTGCTGGCTTCGATGATTGCATTTCAAGTATGCAATATATTTGGCATACGAATGAGTTTGCTTCCGTTTATTATGGCTACCGGGTATGTCATACTAAAACTCATGTATCATCTTTGCATTATCGTGGCAAGATATATTATAGAAGCCATCCCTCCATCATTTTGGGTATCAGTTAAGAAAAGGGGCAGTAAGAAGACATTGGCTTTAGCTTCTTTTCCTATCTCAAACAGCGAAGAAGTTCAGAAAAAACGAATGGAGTTATTTCACTATGAATATCAGCGTGAGCAACAACAATACCAGCAGCAAAAAGAGAAAGAAGATGATGAAAAACTTAATGCTATTCTGAAATACACACAAGATACATTTAAACGTTTTGATTTGGATGAAACTGAGATTTTTCAAATATGTGAATGTGTTCGTTATTTTGTGACCAATAGGCGAGTTCTTTCTATGACTGAAATTCATATCAAGAAACACAGTTCTATCACCCAAATCTCTTTGAAGAACTTCGCTTGGAATATCGCTTTCCAATATAATATAGGTGGAGATATGACTACATCATTTGTGATGGCGACATTTGCCGAATGGTTCGCTAACTCTACATTTGACACTGTTAGAAAAAATCTACGCACTACTACTGGACGGCATAAGATTGAAATTGACGAAAATATATTATCAAAATACGCTATCTAATCTTTTTTTGCTTCCTGATAATAATTATTATCGGAAGTTGCTTATACTGTCAGACAATTTATATAAATTTGCTCTCGGATTAAAACATTTTACCTCATGGCTAATTTAAACAGACTAAAAGTGGTACTTGCAGAGCAACAGAAAACAGGAAAATGGCTTGCAGAGCAAATTGGGAAGTCCAACTGTACTGTAAGTAAATGGTGCAGCAATTCAGTTCAACCAGACCTTAAAACGCTTAATGATATAGCCAATGTTCTTAATATTGACGTGAAAGACTTGCTTGTCAGCAGTTGCAAATCATAAAACAACTTATTGTCATGGAAGTAAACAAGAAAGAACTTAAAGAACAAGAGATACGTACTCTGTTCATTACTCCTGCGCTCCAACGAAAAGGTTGGGCTGTAAGTGTAAATATGCGTGAAGAGTACTATTTTACAGATGGCCGAGTACTTGTTATTGGCAATCACCATTCAGTTGCGGAGGGCAAAAAAGCGGATTACCTATTATATCATAAAGGTAAGCCCATTGCTGTAGTTGAAGCCAAAGACAATAAACACGCTGTTGGAGGCGGCATCCAACAAGCTATGGATTATGCCCAAATCCTTGACTTGAAATTTGCGTATTCCAGTAATGGCGATGCATTCTTGGAACATGACTTTATCACGGGGAAAGAAACAGAAATTAAGTTAGAGGACTTTCCGACAAAGGAAGAACTATATAGCCGTTATCTTGCATCCAAAAACTACACATCGGAGGAGCTCAATATAATAGAAACACCTTTCTACTATGATGCTCATAGCCATGAACCAAGATATTATCAACGTATAGCAGTTGACCGTACAGTAGAAGCTATCGCAAGAGGACAACAACGTGTCCTTGTAGTAATGGCAACTGGTACTGGTAAGACTTTTACTGCATTCCAGATTATCCATAAACTTCATAAGAGTAAAGCAAAGAAAAAGATACTTTATCTTGCAGACCGCAATGTTCTTATAGACCAAACAATGGTTCAGGACTTCAAACCTTTCAAGAAGCAGGGTATAATAACTAAAATAATCTCACCTAAAGAAGGAGAAGCAAAGATTAATTCTGCGTTTGAGGTGTATATGGCTTTATACCACCAATTGGTCGGGAAAGAGGGTAAACCAGATCCATTCTTGGAGGTACAGCCAAGTTTCTTTGATTTAATTATTGTCGATGAGTGTCATAGAGGAAGTGCAAAAGACGATTCCGCATGGCGCAAGGTATTGGAATATTTTAGTTCGGCTACCCAAATTGGTATGACAGCCACACCGAAAGCAGACGAAGGAGCGAACAACTTGGATTATTTCGGTGAACCAGTATATACCTATTCACTTCTTCAAGGCATTCAAGATGGTTTCTTAGCTCCATATAGGGTTACAGCAGACTTTATTAATGTTGATTTACAAGGATGGACTCCAGAAGAAGGTGAAATAGATTTATTGGGTAAGGAGATTGAACAGAAACTATATCAAAGACAGAATATAGGTCGTGATCTTGCCATCAAGTTAAGGCGTAAAGTAGTAGCACATAGGATAACCCAAATGTTACATGACATTGGTCGTATGACAAAAACAATAGTATTCTGTTCTGATACTGAGGAAGCTGCCGAAATGCGGACGCTGCTTATCAATATGAATAGCGATTTATGTAAAAAGTCGCCTTACTATGTTACACGTATTGTTGGTGAGGATAAAGAAGGTAAGAAACAACTGGACAATTTCATTAGTGTGGATGAGCCTTATCCTGTAATTGTTACCACATCTGAACTTTTATCTACAGGAGTGGACTGCAAAACTTGTGGTTTAATCGTCATAGACAAAGAAATTGGTTCTATGACTGAATTTAAGCAAATCATTGGACGAGGTACACGACTTAGAAAAGACAAGGGCAAATGGCATTTGGAAATCCTTGATTTCCGCAATGCTACCGCAAAATTCAAAGATCCAGCATTTGATGGCGACCCGGAACCACCAAAAGGAGGAGGGAAAAAGCCCAAGCCTTACAAAATCATTGATGCTCCAGAAACTCCAATAGTATCTGAGCCTCGTGAGAAATATCTTATCAGCGGTAAGAATATTCGCATTGCCCATGAAATCGTTTCAGTGTTAGGAGAAGATGGTAAGACGATGAGAACGGAAAGTGTTCAGTCGTTTGCTAAAAAGCAATTATTACGCCATTACCAAACTTTGGATGATTTTATCCAAACGTGGACGGAGGCAGAACGCAAACAGGCCATTATGGATGAATTGAAGGAATATGCTATTCTGATAGATGCTGTACGTGAAGCTAATCCGGCATTGAAGGATGCCGACATCTTTGATGTGATATGCCACGTTGCGTTTGACCAACTGCCATTAACAAGGAAAGAGAGAGCAAACAATGTAAAGAAGCGTAATTACTTCGGGAAGTACGAAGGTAAAGCTCGCGAAGTATTGGAGGCTCTTCTTGACAAATATGCAGAGAATGGTATTCTCGACTTTGAAAAGGCGAACATCTTGGAGATACCGCCATTCAATAGCATAGGAAAACCAACAAAAATCATAAAGTTATTTGGCGGTAAGGTTGCTTTTGAGCAAGCCATCAGAGAACTAGAATATCAAATTTATAAATCAGCTTAAAAATGGCAGTAAACAACATCATAAAGCGAATCCAAAATATAATGCGCCAAGACGCTGGTATCAATGGTGACGCACAGAGAATTGAACAAATGACTTGGATGTTTTTCTTGAAAGTCTATGACACTCAGGAAGAAACTTGGGAATACAAAGATGAAAACTACAAGTCTATCATCCCCGAAGATTTGCGTTGGCGTAAATGGGCAGTAGATGAAAAAGACGGTGAAGCATTAACAGGAGAAGCATTGCTCTCTTTTGTCAATGAAAAACTGTTCCCTACTTTAAAGAATCTTCCGATAGACGCCAATACACCAAGAGCCAAAAGCATTGTTCAAGAAACATTTGCTGACTTAAACCAGTATATGAAGAATGGAACGCTTTTGCGTCAAGTGGTCAACATCGTAAATGAAATCGAATTTGACGATGCTGATGACCGCCACACATTTGGAGATATTTATGAGGGAATCTTGAAAGACTTGCAATCAGCAGGCAATGCAGGTGAGTTCTATACTCCACGTGCTTTGACAGACTTTATCGTGATGATGCTTGACCCGAAATTGGGCGAGACCTTTGGTGACTTCACCAGTGGTACAGGCGGCTTCCTTACCTCTGCTCTCAATTATATGAGTAAGAGCGTCAGTTCTGCCGAAGATGGAGAAAAACTGCAAAATGCAGTCGTAGGACAAGAATGGAAACCGCTACCTTATCTTTTGAGTATAACAAATCTGTTACTCCATGATATTGAAGCTCCCAATATAGCTAACTGTGATTCGCTTGGAATAAATATCACTGATTTCAAAGAAAGTGACAAGGTGGATGTTATCGGTATGAATCCTCCGTATGGTGGTAGCACAGAAGATAGTGTAAAAAGCAATTTCCCGGTGCAGTACCGTTCAAGTGAAACAGCGGATTTGTTCATAGCCCTTATCATGTACCGCCTCAAAGTTGGTGGTAGATGCGGTGTGATTATCCCAGATGGTTTCTTGTTTGGTACGGATGGAGCAAAACTTGCACTTAAAGAAAATTTACTCCGCAAGTTCAATCTGCATACCATCATCCGTTTACCGGGCTCGATATTCTCCCCATATACCTCTATTGCAACCAACATTCTTTTCTTTAATAATGAAGAAGCAGAGGGCTGCGAAGAAGGATTCAAGACCAAAGAGACATGGTTCTATCGCTTGGATATGCCGGAAGGCTACAAGCACTTCTCAAAGACCAAACCAATGAAGGTGGAGCATACCCTACCTATTCAGGAATGGTGGAAAGACAGGAAAGAAATTATCAGTGATGAAGTGGGAGAAAAGAGCCGTGTGTTCACTGCCCAACAGTTGATTGATTTGGATTGCAACTTCGACCAGTGCAAGTTCCCGAAAGAGGAAGAAGAAATACTCCCTCCGGCAGAACTGCTCAAACAGTATTTTGAGAAACGTACTGCACTCGACCATGAAATAGACAAAACCCTTTCTGAGATTCAAAAAATTCTCGGCATAGACATAAAATCGTGTAACTGATAATAGTGAAGTGATATGAAAGATTTGACCATCTCAAACATAGAACGGCAGAATGTACTTAACAATCGTTTTGCGGTCAGTAAAGTACAAGAGCATCTTGATATAGAAGGAATGCTCTTTGAGGGAGAATACCGCTTTACAAAAAAAATGGTTGCCGACTTTTATCAAGTTGACACATCTACAATAGATCGTTACCTGCAATCAAATTCTGATGAATTGAAGCATAACGGATATATTTTATGTAAGGGTAAACAGCTGAAAGAGTTTAAGTTAGAATTTGCTCACCTTATTAATGAGGCGAGCAAAACAACACAACTTGGACTGTTTAATTTCCGCTCTTTCTTGAATATGGGTATGCTACTTACAGAGAGTGAAAAAGCCAAGAAAGTCCGTAGCCTTATCTTGGATTTTGTGATTACCACTATCAATGAAAAGACAGGTGGAGGAACAAAATATATCAACCGCAGGGATGTGCATTACCTTCCTGCCGCAATAACAGAGGAAAACTATCGTAAAAATCTCACTTCTGCCATCAATCAATATGTGGACGGACATCCCACATACAAATATTCTCAAATTACAGATTTCATATACAAGGCTGTATTCAAGGAGAATGCTAAGGAATACCGGGAAGTGTTGAAGTTGGATTCCAAAGACAATGTTCGACACACGCTGTATTCAGAGGTTTTATTGGTTATTTCTTCTTTTGAAAACGGTGTGGGTGCAGCTATCAATGAACGATTCAAGGAAAATGGTGGCAGAAAACTTACTATTGACGAAGTGGAGCGTATTGTAAACGAACTTGCCGAACATCCCATGCAGAAACCTTATCTGAATGATGCCAGAACAAAAATGGCTTCAAGGGATTTCAGTTTCCGGGATGCGTATCATGGTAACATTGCAGACTATCTGCAAGCTGTTACTCCTGAAGAGTTTGAACGATTCATCGGTGACCAGTCTATTGATTTTGACCGTATTTTAGCGGACAATAAAGATGTACTGAAACGCTTAAAACAGGCAGAGGATGAGTAAGGAAATTATTTACATAGATTACGATGAAGCCCTAAACATCTATAGCAAAATGATTGATGCCAGTGATGGTGGCTTTGAAGGAGTGCGTGATGAAGGCGGTATTCGTGCTACATTGGATTTTGTGCAAAATGATTTATACTATCCTACCTTTGCCGACAAACTGACCTATTTGATGTATAGATTTTGTTCCGGGCACTTCTTCAATGATGGGAACAAGCGTATTGCACTGACTTTGGGTGCGTACTTCTTACACAAAAATAATTACTATTGGCACGCTTGTATCTGTATGCGTACATTGGAATCTATCATTTATCACGTGGCAGCATCGAACATCGACCAAGATTTGCTGCTACGCATCGTCAATAGCTTTTTAACCAGTAAAGATTATGACGAAGAACTGAAAATAGATATTGCCAATGCCATGAGCAAAGGTGAGTTAGGAATACAAGGCGAAGATTACGAATAAATGAATATAATTATGGCGAATGTACTTGAAATCATAAAAAACGAAATTACGCAAGATTATTATAAAAATAATTTTCCAAATGATGGTCAACGTTTCGTTGCGTGGTATATGCGGAATATACATCTTCTGGATCAAAGACAAGCTAAAGATGCCATCACAGACGGAGCCAATGATAAACAAATTGATGCCGTATATATTGATGAAGACGAGCAAAAAATATATATTGTACAAGGGAAATACTACCTTGGTGAATCTGTTGATGCAACTCCTGTGAGAGAAGTTATATCTGCTTGGAGCCAGTTTAGTAACTTAGCTCAATTACAGGAAAATGCTAATTCTAAATTAAAGACTAAAATATCAGAAATAGCAACAGCATTAGAAGATGACTCTTACTGCGTATGTTTTGAATTAATAACAACATCTATCTTTACGGATGCGGCTATGGATGATATACATTCATTCCAAACCAAATTATCAGAGGAAGATGATGCTGAATTGAATTATAGTACACAATTCTCCGTAGTTGATAAACAAGGTTTGGAAGATGCTTATAGTTGTGTTATTGAACAAACGAATCCAACTTTAAACCATACTATCAAGCTTGAAGTTGGTAAATATATGACGACAGAATTAGGGGCGACAAGCGTAATAGTTGCAGCCATGCCTCTGAAAGAATGTATAAAACTCCCTGGCATTAAAGATGGGTCTTTGTTCCAGAAAAATGTACGACAGAGTTTAGGCATTAACAATACTGTAAATAAAAAGATCAAGAAAACCATAAACGATCCGAATAAATGTGGTGACTTCTTCTTTTTTCATAATGGAATCACTGCCATTTGTAACAAAATTGAAGAATGTGGCAATGGTGAGTTTAAACTTTATGGATTGAATGTTGTAAATGGATGTCAATCATTGAATACTATTTTAAGTTGTAGTGAGAATGTACGAAAGCGTGATGATGCTTATGTTCTATTCAGATTTTATGAAATTCCACAAAGAGACAGGGCTGATTCTATTAGCATTAACACAAACACGCAAAGTGCTGTAAAGGCAAGAGATTTACGCAGTAACAGTAAGCAGATATTAAAACTCAAAAAGGCATACGAAGCAAAATATTCTAATGGATTCTTTGCAACCAAAAGAGGTGAAATTATTCCAGCCGACAAGGACAAACAGTACTGCATAGAGTTATCATATTTAGGAAAGAATCTTACAGCTTGGTACATGCAAAGACCTAATTTATCTTATGGTGAAACTAAGATTTTTGACAAGTATTTCAATACATTGTTCAAGAACGACTATTTGCCTGAAGATGCTTATGCTCTATCGTTTTGGATGAGAAAAATAATGGATGCATGGACTCAGGAAAACCCATTAGGACTGGAAGAGGAACTACTAACAATGAAGGCTTATGCTCCATACCATCTTCTTTTTGCCATATCAATGGTTTTTGCTAAATGTAACAATCAAACAAATGTACCATCACCGAGTGAGTGCTTAAAAGTTGCTTCTGAAAACAATCTTGTTGACAGCATAATTAATATTGCGGCAAACTGTTTAAACAGTGCTATTTCGGCAGAAAAAAACAATTGCGAGCAGAATAATAAAAGTTTCATTCCTCAAAATTGGGTAAAAAACAAGAGTTGCAATGCAGGTATTATGTCTGCTATTCAGAATTATTTTTCTTTCCTCCCAACAATGAATAAGGAGATGGATTCCAAACTTAAAAATGGAGTAAAAATAGACTCAAAGTATTTCTCATATAGAGTACAAGCAGAGGATTAAAAATGAACGGAAAGCAATTAAAAAACAGCATACTCCAGTGGGCGATACAGGGCAAACTTGTACCGCAAGATCCTAATGACGAACCGGCATCTGTACTTCTTGAACGTATCAGAGCCGAAAAAGCTAGACTGGTCAAGGAAAAGAAAATTAAAAAAGATAAAAACGAATCTATCATTTACCGTGGTGAGGACAATTCCTATTATGAGAAGTTTCTCGCTACCGGGGAGGTGAAGTGCATTGACGAGGAGATTCCGTTTGAGATTCCAAAGGGATGGGAATGGAGTAAACTGTCAAATGTTATAGAACTGCTATCAGGGCAAGACTTTATTCCTGAAAAGTATAATTCGAGTAATCAAGGAATTCCCTATATTACAGGAGCAAGTAATATTGTGAATGGGAATTTGGCAATAAATCGTTGGACTGAAACTCCTACGGTAATAGGAAAATTAGGAGATTTACTTATTGTTTGTAAAGGTTCAGGAGTTGGGAAAATGTGCATCTGTAATGTAGATAAAATACATATTGCTAGACAAATTCAAATTATTAGAAATTTCTCTAATGCGATAAGTCTATCATATGTTAAATCTGTAGTTGAAGCTAATTTGCAAACGATAATTTCTAATGCACAAGGTGTTATCCCTGGAATTAGCCGTGAGCATATATTAAATCTTCTAATTCCACTTCCACCTACTAACGAGCAATATGAAATAGATAAAAAACTTCAAGAAATATTACCTTTTATCGATCGATATGCAAAATCTCAAGAGGCATTAGATAAATTAAATGTAGAGCTTCTAGGAAATCTCAAAAAATCCATCCTACAAGAAGCTGTTCAAGGTCGGCTTGTACAACAAATAGCAGAAGAAGGAACTGGCGAAGAGTTACTTGAACAGATAAAATTGGAAAAGCAGCAACTCATTAAAGAAGGCAAGTTGAAGAAGTCTGCTTTGACTGATTCTGTTATCTTTCGTGGTGACGATAACAAGTATTATGAGAGGATAAATGCGCAAACCGTTGAGATTGAGCTTCCTTTTGAATATCCTAACAATTGGTCTGTGCTACGTTTGAAAGATATATGCCAACTGATAGACGGTGAAAAAAGAAACGGAAAGGGCATCTGTCTGGATGCAAAATACCTACGTGGTAAATCATCTGCTACCATTGTAGAGAAAGGAAAATTTGTCTATGCCGGAGATAACATCATTCTTGTAGATGGTGAAAATTCAGGTGAAGTTTTCACTGTTCCGCAAGATGGGTATATGGGGAGTACATTCAAACAGTTATGGCTCTCTTCGACTATGTGGAAACCATATATTTTGGCTTTCATTCTGTTCTATAAAGAGGATTTGAGAAATTCAAAAAGAGGTGCGGCTATTCCGCACCTCAATAAAGAGTTATTCTACAATCTGCCTATTGGTATTCCACCTTATCAAGAACAGCAGCGTATTGCAAAACGGATAAATGAACTATCGCAGTTGCTCAAATAGTTTTTCTATTTGAGCAACAATGCGTTGTTGTTCTTTAATCGGAGGTAATGGTATTAATATTTCTTTTACTTTTGCTATACTTACACCACCTATAATGCCCGTTTTATTTAGGTTAAATAGTTCAAAGAACGATGGTGACTGTAGATAATAGTACATGTATTTCCCGATTCCAACAAATGGTGAGAAACAACATAACTTATTCCCAAAACATACATCTTGATTCAGTATTGCAATTTTTCTTCCGGCACTTCCACCTTCAATACACATCAATATTGAGTTATTGGGAGCAAGTCTAAAATCAGGTTCATATTGTTTTGGAATCGCAATGCCATTATCGTAAATAATCCGATTATTAAAATCAACATCCTTAGTTCCAATATAATAACGTCCTATAACATCTGTAAATTTTGATTTCTTTTCAGTTTCACTAATACTGTTGCCAGTGTAAATGTTTGCAATATGAGAAAGTCTTGTCCATACCCAATTCTTGGGAGTTTCAAAAGGTATCTGTTCTGTTATATCTAAGCACTTTTTACCTACCTGCTCATAATACTTGTTATCGTCACCTTTGAAGATAATAGAATCAGTCAAAGCAGACTTCTTCAACTTACCATCTTTGACGAGCTTCTGCTTTTCCAATTTTATTTGTTCAAGTAACTCTTGGGCTGTGCCTTCCTCTGCAATCTGCGGTACAAGTTTTCCTTGAATTGCCTCTTGAAGAATAGACTTCTTTAACTTATCATTTATTGTTACATTCAGCTCATCCAAACAGTTCTGAACTTTACTATATTTTTCTACTTGTGGTAAGAGTTCTCCTAACTTAGTAACAATTTTATTTTGCTCAGGAAGAGGGGGAAATGGTAATAACAACCCTTTTAAACGGTTCGTTGAAAGTCCAGGCATTGCAGTTCCTACAGAGGATAAGTTATTACTTTCTTTTAATAGGTAGATAAAGTGATACACATATTCACAAATACCATTTATACATGGGCGTAATCTGTGAACATGATTTTGAAGACAAATATCATAATCATAGTTCCAAATTGCAGAACGACCGTAACCCGCACCACCTTCACAAACAAGCAAATCGCCTTTTGTAGCAGAACAGTTATTAATCTCTTCCTCTGTAAAATTCATAATTTTTACATTATCAAGGACGAAATATCCCCAATAGAGATTGGATGTAGTAATAAATTTCTGCGGCGTTCCGCCATTCTTGTTGCTACTACTTTGCTGTTTTCCACTTGTATGATTGAAAATATTACCAATGCGTGTCCATTCCCATCCCTTTGGAATCTCAAACGGAATCTCCTCGTCAATGCACTTCACCTCCCCGGTAGCGAGAAACTTCTCATAATAGGAACTCAATGAATTTGTAAATACCATACATTATTAATGATAGTGAATTGTTTAACTAATAATGTATCAGACATGAACATTGGAAATTTTGAAATGTATCTTCGTCAAGGAAATATGGCGGAGAACACGATTGCGGCTTATCTATATGCCGTAAAAGAGTATTATTCCCGACATAAGGAATTGAACAAGCGCAACCTGCTTGTTTACAAAACCTATCTCATTGAGAAATTCAAGCCTAAGACCGTGAATCTGCGTATTCAGGCAATGAACAAATATCTTGATTGCATGGGGAAATCTCGTCTGAGATTAAAATCCGTTAAAGTACAACAGCGTAGTTATTTGGAAAATGTCATCAGCAATGCCGATTATACCTTTTTGAAAAACAAGTTAAAAAAGGAAGAGAATCAAGAATGGTATTTCGTTGTTCGTTTCCTCGCTGCCACAGGTGCAAGAGTTAGCGAACTAATACAAATGAAGGTGGAACACGTGCAAATAGGTTATTTTGACATCTACACTAAAGGTGGAAAAATTCGACGTATCTACATTCCGAAGTCTTTACGTAAAGAAGCCACAGAATGGCTTGACAAAGTCAATCGTACTACAGGTTATCTTTTTCTTAATCGCTTTGGTGAACGTATCACTACCAGAGGGATTGCACAACAGTTGAAGAACTATGCAACCAAATACGGATTGAATGAGAAGGTGGTTTACCCTCATTCGTTCCGTCACCGCTTTGCCAAGAATTTCTTAGAAAAATTCAACGATATTTCTTTGCTTGCTGACCTGATGGGGCATGAGAGCATTGAGACCACTCGTATTTATTTGAGGCGTAGTAGTGCCGAGCAACAGGAGATTGTGGATAAGATTATAACTTGGTAAAAGCAATTTATCTGCGTCGCTGTGAATTTTTCGTCTTCTGTTCTCCCCAAGGGAGTTCAGAAGATGAAACTCCGCTGCCTGTTCCGACATGGACTTGTGCCTGACCACCGATGGCTAGTTCAAAAGCCACTCCAAGCAGGTTGGCTTGTGCTTCATTGACTTGTTCCTGAGGCTCAAACACATCATTTATCAATTCATAGATGGTAGCTTCGTCTTTGGTGAAACTTTCCCATATTGGATTGAACCAATCAACATATTTTATAGTATCGTATTTCTCATTACCTACCTGTGTCCAAATATGCAGACTTGGATTATTATAATTAGGGATGAAATGGTGGACAAGTTCCGCTCCAGATGACAGACTGTAACGCTGAGGATTAGCCTTACGGTCGAGCTGGGCAATGCGTAAATTCAACTTATCTATAACAGATTCCTTTTCTTTGGATTGTCGGTCGGCTTTTTCTGCCATACATATAACCTTGTCTATCTCTTTTTGATAGCCGTTCCTTAATTGTTCAATCTCTCCCCTGTGCTTTTCTTTCAGTTGAGACTTTTCAGCTATGAGGTTTTTAATCTGATTTTTGAGTTTGACAATCTGCTCATCCCTATTCGCAAGTTCTTTTTTCGCTTTAGCCAAATCCCCCTTGCCGAACCACGAAAGAATTGTGTTTTTTCCATCTTGTGCTTTTTCAATGTCTGCTTGCAATTTAGCGATGTCTTCCTCATACCGATTTATCTGCTGCTTATAGTATTCCGAGTTTGCCAAATGTTTTGCTGTAGACCCTACAATGCCACGCTGCAATCCGAATGGTTTCATGGCTGCTGCATAACTGTTCTGGTATTCGTGCAGCTTGCTACGTCGCATCACATCATCTGCCGATAGGCGTGCCCCGGACTTCGTTGCATACTTCTTCTCACCCTCACGCTTCTTGCGAAGCCGTTCTGTTGTTACAATAGGTACGATTGTGGCGTGCAGGTGCGGAGTTTTCTCGTCCATGTGCAATACGCAGGAAACAAGATTTTTACTTCCGAAAGTATCTTTAAGCCATTTCAGATTGGCATCTATCCAATTATTCAACTTGCCTTCTTTGGCAATCTTCATCATCTGTTCATGTGTCCCAGTTAGGATGATGCGGATGGCTTTTGTCTGATTCTTGCCGACCTTGCGATGTAGTACGGCATGGTCTATCCGATGTTGTACGGCATCCGTCCTGTTCTTCACTCCGACAGGAAATGTAACCAGTTCCCGATTGAGGTGTGTCCTGTTTGCATCGGCATTGACGGGTACATATTTTTCCCCCTTGGCATCCTTCCTTTCTATATGGCATGACATACCGGAATCATTACCACTGCCACGTTGCAGGTGGCAGACTGCGTATTGCGTATTACTCATATCTCATTTTCTTTATTGTCGTACATTGATTCTTTGGTTGTAAAATCCCGCCTTTTGTGCCATAGGCAGCCAGGGGTCAAGAGGGAATCCCTCCGCTTATGGGCTTTTTTACTGCCACTCGGAGAGTGAAAGCGGTGAAAATGCCCTAATAAGCTACGGGATTTTACAAACCCTTTTCCAAAGACAGCGAGCTGTCCTATTCATTTTTTATCACATCTGTTCTACATCCACTAACTCCAGTTTCAATTCATCAATGAGCGTCTGCAAAGCCGGATTGCGCTGTATCATTTTATCAAGAATCATTTGTGGAGTATCAGTCATTAATAAGAAATCCGCAATATCCAATCCGTACTTTCGCTGTTCGTCAGTGGCGCATTGTTCCAAGCTATCACTCAATACAACTTTGGAACATACGGAAGTGAGCAAAGGCATTTTGGCTTGCCAAACTTCTTTTGCACCTAAATCCGGACATAGCATAACTGACCGACCTATCAAAACATTCACCACATCAGACTTGAAGCATCCGTGCATTCCACCTGTAGCCAGCCATATAAATTCCGGCATATAATGGGTAGCAATCAAAGCGGATTTTTCGCTTTCAACAATGGCTACTGGTTTGGTCGGTTTCTCAGACAGCAGATGTTCGCCAAACAAACATTGCTTCAAATTATAGTCTTGAAGCTTCAGTTCTGTATGTACCCAACTCACATAACTTCTTGGCTCTTTTACCCGATGTCCCGTTGTGGAATCATACAACATAATCTTCCCTGTTCGCACATTACCCTTCCAATCAATTTGCCAATAGACAGTAGAACCGCCCCACTTCTTTGATGTGCCAACATGATACAGTTGGAATATCCGAGAAGTCTCGTCTTTGCTCAATACTCCAGAAAGATAAATGTACAATGGATTCATATCATAGTTGGTAAGAGTACGTTCCATTAGCTCACTGTCAACAAAAGAAGGAGGTAGCAGGTATGACTTAGGCCTATCAGCTTCAACAAAATTATCCTTATTGTAATCCAGCACCATTGGGTTGTCATGGAAATAATCTGACGGAGTATAATGATATTGGCAAGATTGTTCATGATCGCATCTACCCACATAATCAGGAAAGGTTATTTCTCCTTGACTATCTATGTACTTGACAAAACATTGCTTCTTTCCACATTTCGGGCATGATAGCTTTGAACCACGTTTATATTTTTGAAGAGAAAATCTATATTTGGTCATATTTCATCGTTTTATTATTGCAGTTCGTGCAGTTTGCACTTATTGCAGTTTTGCAGAAATCCTATATGAAAACAAAGTGCAAACTGCAACAACTGCGACGTGCAAATGAGGTTATCTATTGCAGTTTCTCATATTCTCCTCGTTTTACTTTCTTGATAATCTTATTTGTGGCAAGATTGACCAAAGAATACATTACTGATCGTTCTGACAATCCGACCTCTTTCCCAGCTTGAATGGCATCGGAAGTTGTAAAAGTCACGGAAAGGCAGTCGAGCAATTCTTTCTTTTGAGGCTCAATGCTCTCGTTTAACATATACTTCTGAATATCTGCATAACAACTCTCAAAATATTCACTTAAAGCAATAGCCGATTTTGTTGAATCTATATCCACAAAATCCTTATGAACCTCTCCACAAGCCCAACGAAGGATTTGCAAGATCAATGCTAAACGAGCCGTTATCATGGGAGCCTTAATTACTCTGCTATCCACCAGTCCGTCATCTTGAATTTGATTGACAGCTCGAATTGCATTATTACGCCAATTAGTAAAATAGGCTTTGGCTTCCGAAGAAAAATCCAAAATATTTTGTGTATTTCCACCACTCTCGTTCTCTGCAAAAGGCAAGCTAACCACCTTGTCAATTATTGATTCCCACATAGCCGAGTATTTCTCAAAAGTTGCAAAGGACGAATCTTCATCCAATTGCCAATCAGCAATTTCTTTGGACGATGGATAAACAAAAATAATTCGGTCAAGCAGACCATTCTCTTTATAACCTTTCTCTATCAGTTCGTGTATACGTGTTGTTTGCATCGTACCCACAATGTTTATAAAGGGATATTCTATATGAATCGGTACTGGCATACTGCACCTTGAAATATCCAAAGGCTTACCGCTAAATGCAGTTAATAGCTGCTCGATAAGTTGTCCTCTGCTATATTGGTTTACGGCATTAAACATACCCATAATCTCATCCACATATACTACAATACCTCGTTGGTTGTCATCAAGTGCACGCATTAACGCTTCTGGAGTAAAGTCTGATATAATAGCCCTCCGTAAAATAGGTTTGTTGGGCAAAGGAGTAGTATTTTCTTTCTTACCTTTATTGCTTTCTATCAGATTGTTATATTGCTCCATCTCCAACTTGAATTGTTTGACAGCTTGTGCATCATGCTTGCGGATAGGGCGGAAAGCAAAATCCAATGGTGGAGTTTTACCCATTCCGGGACGACCCACCAATATCATATAAAGGGCAGAATTACTAATCCAACCACCACGAATACGGATGTTGACAGCGTTGCCAATAGCGGTTGACATTGCCACCAAAAGAGAAGCCATCATGTACTCAATGGAATAATTCTCCTGTCGAGATAAAACCAATATCATATCCTGAATTTTGACAGGAAAAGCATTCAAGGGAATCTTGTTTTCAAAGACCCCTTCAAATTCCATTCTGAGTGCATTGCATAAATTGGTTGAATCCATTAGAATTTGGTATTTCTTTTTGACTTTATGAATTGGGCGGCTTCATCTTCCAAGTTTTTATCAGATTTTATTTTGCCAGCATGGAGCCACTCGTCAATTTCTGATTTTAGGAACATGATACGTTTCCCTCTTTTGTGGAATGGGATTAGATGGCAACTCGTCCAACCATATACAGTTTGTTCTGCCGGGTGGCTGGGAATATAATCACACAATTCTTTGAGGTTCATCCATTGTTCGGTTGGCACGCTTTGATTCTGATTATTTAGTCCATCTATTTTAGAATCCAGCTCATTCAATTTATCCATCAACCACGACACAGCTTTAGGTAAATCTTCAAATGTAATGTTCTTCTCACTCATATTGCTACTTGTTTTTTGATTTTTCGGCAAAGTAACAGCGATTGCGCATACTGATTTCATGGTGTAATACATCACATAAAAAAGCAGTAACGAAACATAATCATCATAAGAATTACCTGTTGATTATCAATGTGAATAGTGGAGAATGTCAATAGTAGATTTTTATGGTAATGTCACCAATCATAAAGGATTCATAAGGCGGTCACAAGAAAAGACTGTAGATAAAAATAAAAGCCACCCACGCAGAATCTACGCAGATGGCTATATAAGTAACTATTAACAGCAAGCAAATTACTTCAGTTTGGATAAATAAACCTCAAATAGTTTGATGTAAATTTTATCTAACAAGATGGTGATTGACATATACAAAAAATAATTTTGCAGTTTGTATCCCAGAGACATCATTTCCTTTATAGAAGGTAAATTGTGTTGATAAGAACGTGTATTATGAGCACAACGATTACGTTCTTTATAGACATACTCCTTGAATATCTCCAGCAAACTAAGTCCGCAAGTTGCAGTTCTCTTTTCAGCTTTAATATTGTTCTTATTTAGAAACAATTGTGTGCCCTGCATTATCCAACTTTTATCTATATTTATTGTAAGCAATTTATATTCATCATAGCTCCTTTTGAAATTTCGCACCAACAAACTATTTTCAAGTACACATTGAATAGAAGTTTTCCAGTCATCAAGTATTTCATCTCTAATAGCATCAGTAATATCAAATGTTTCATCAAGCTTTTTAATCTCATTCAAAAGATCATTATACACCATACATTTGTCATCGTAACTAGAACACTCGCCATATGGCTTGCGTTCATACCGTTCATAGCGGTACTCATAGTCCCTGCATGCCATTTCCCAACATATACATTTCAACTTTTGTTCTTGGGCTCCGGTTAATCGCAAAAAAAGAGAATGTAGTAAATAGTCACTAATTGGGTATGTCTCAATACCACCATTAGTAGCATCAAGAGATCTAAACGCTTCTTTTATTATTGCCGTTTCAGGTCTCAGAATAAACTGTATATGGTTAGTGGGCTGGATGTATGACATAACGATTGAATATAGTTATAGATTGTTCGACACGAGTACGCATATATTTCAATAATGAAGGAGAGGCTCTGTGACCATCATTCCGTTTGAAAAAGGATATTTTATTTTGAAGTTCCCTCATTAGAGCATCTTTACGAGTAAAATCTATATTGTTTCCTTCTATTACGGTATTGTACACAAGACCAAACATATAAACATCAGAATCAATGATTGACTTGAAATGTAATTGATTATATCCAAGTTCGTTTAAAGTATCATTTAATAGAGTAATTCTTGGAGCGAAATCTTTGCCAGGAAATATCGTTGAGAATTGAACAAACACACCATTATTTTTATCATTGACAACAGCATATATATATTCCTCATAGTATTTCTCCATTTTAGGCTTATATCCTTGCGCAAGTCGGTTGAATCTTCCATCTATTTTATATTGCGATAGAATTGCCATTGTCCTAACAAAATCGTATGCTTGATTTTTCCCGACTAATTCAATTTTTAGATTTCTGCAACATTCTGGATCAAAGAAACTTTGTAGTTCTGATTTAAGGAAATAAAGTGATTGACGACTTTCAATCGGATTTAAAGGAGTTCCTAAAATATTTATGTTACGGAATACGGAAGAATAAAATTCATGTTGCTCCGCTTCATTATCTGCATTAGGGATAATGAAGGAAAATGGGAGATATTTGTTCTCAAAAAAGTCTTCAGTTATTCCATAATTTACAAAGCTATATTGTTGATGAGTTATTGCGCTTTGTACACCTTGTACTGTCGGACCTTTGTCAGCAAATATTCGCAGTGACCAATTTATGTATTCTACATCTGGTTCATCATCTTCTTCCGCAACACCATCTGCCATGACCCGCTCGTCTTCATCACGAGGAAAAGCATCTTTTTTAGGATAAACTCCGAAAAATGCCAACAGAATACTAGATAAGCGTTGTTGCCCATCAAGTATTAAATTATGGTTTACCCCATCCTTATTACATACTCCAATTGTTACAGGAGGTACAAAGATTTCCCCTTTCAAACCATTAACAAATTCTTTTACTTGCTCTTCTGACCAAACAAAGTTTCGTTGATAAGGAGGTAGCTCCAAATCTTTTTTCAACAGCAATTCAATCCAATGCTTTAGAGAGTATTCTCCGTAGTAAACTTTTTTATCCATGTAATTCTTCATTTATTGGTTATATTGTGTTTTTTGTTAAAATCAACAAAGTTCATTATCTTGTGGATGACAAATCCAATTTGAAGGTTTCTGTAGCTTTCTCCTTTTTCTCATCTACAACTTTTGCGTACACTTGCGTTGTTCGTACATTTGTATGCCCCAACATTTTGCTGACTGTATAAATATCAGTGCCTCCAGCCAATTGTAGGGTCGCATAAGAATGACGAAAGCAATGGAACAGAATACAGGAAGCAAGCAGATGAAGGGATGAGAAAGGGAAACGTAATTGGTTGAATATGAGCAAAAGTTCTGTTTTTTGCTGAGATAATGGAAAGCAAAAATGGACAGGATATTGCAGGTGTTCAGTTACCAGAATGTTAGCTGCCCAGTTACCTGAGCCGAATAGGTAACAGACTGAACAATGAAGAAGCTGTCACAGAGGCTGTTATTCACTATATGTCAGCATTTTGCATATCAAAGGACGCTTATAAAATAGGTAATTTTGCCATTAAAAAATAAGCGTATGAAAGTAGAAAAATTTAAGGTGTTGCTCTACCTGAAAAAGAGCGGTCTTGACAAATTCGGAAAGGCTCCGATAATGGGGCGAATAACGGTGAACAACACGATGGCACAATTCAGTTGTAAGCTGTCATGTACTCCGGAGTTATGGAATCCAAGAGAAAGCCGACTGAATGGAAAGAGTAAAGAAGCCGTTGATATTAATGCAAAAATTGACCGGCTCCTGCTTTCTGTCAATTCTGCATTTGATTCACTTGTAGAACGTAAGATTGATTTTGACGCGACTGCCGTAAAAGAGCTTTTCCAGGGAAGTGTGGAAACCCAGATGACTCTGTTGAAACGGCTTGATATGCATATAGAGGATATGCGTTCAAGAATCGGTATTGATGTGGCGAAAAGCTCCATGTCAACATACATTTACACCCGCAGGTATCTTGGAGAATTTATTCAAAAACGATTCAAGACAAGTGATGTCGCTTTTGGACAGTTGAATGAACACATTCCTTGGGAGTTTCAGAATTATATTCTGAAGGACAAGGGACTTGCGGTAGATACGGCAAGACATTATCTGGCCATCCTGAAGAAAATCTGCCGGATGGCATTTAAGGAAGGATACGCGGAAAAGCGTTATTTTGTGAATTTCAAACTACCCCAAGAGCACCGTAAACCACCACGGGCTTTGAGCCGCGAAGATTTTGAGAAGATCCGTGATGTCGTAATACCACCGGAAAGAGTCACTCATAACATAGCCAGAGATTTATTCCTCTTCGCCTGTTATACAGGAGTCCCATATGCGGATGCGGTTTCAATTACCCGAGAGAATATATACAAGGATGATAAGGGCGATTTGTGGTTAAAGTATCTGAGAAAGAAAAATGATTATCAGGCACGCGTCAAATTGCTGCCGGAGGCTATCGCTCTAATAGAAAAATATCGTTCGGATGAGAGGGAAGAGCTTTTCCCGATGATACACCATCCCAATATGCGACGGCACATGAAAGGTTTGCGTGATTTGGCTGGCATAAACTGTGATTTGGTCTATCACATGGGAAGACATACCTTCGGAAGTTTGATAACCCTTGAAGCTGGTGTTCCCATCGAAACGATCAGCAAAATGCTGGGCCATACCAATCTGACTACTACCCAGCTTTATGCAAGGGTAACTCCTAAAAAACTTTTTGAGGATATGGACAAATTCATCGAAGCAACGAGTGATATGAAACTGGTATTATGAAATCAAAAAAGAAAGAATCATGAGAAGTACATATAAGCAACTGTATTATATAAACCGTGGTAAAGTCAAAGCTGACGGGACTACATCAATCATGTGTCGTATTACAATAGACGGAAAGGCTGTTGCATTATCGACTGGGTTATATTGCCAGCCGGAAGAGTGGAACAGCAAGAAAGGAGAAGTCAAAAACAACAGACTGAATGGAATGCTTTGTGAATATAAGAAACGCGTAGATAAAACTTATGCTGAACTGTTGAAAGTGAACGGCGTTATCAGTGCGGAACTTCTGAAAACAGCCATGACAGGAACTGCCGACATCCCGAAGTATATATTACAAGCAGGGGAAGTGGAACGGGAAAATCTGAAAATCCGTTCTATTCAAATAGATTCAACTTCCAGTTACCGACAATCAAAAATGTATCATTACTATCTGGGTGAATACATCCGTTCTCTGGGTAAGGAGGACATGCTTTTTACAGATATAACCGAAGAGTTTGGCATCAATTATATTTTATATCTGAAAACAAATTACCCTCATAAGCCATCATACCGGAATCATTGTCTTTGTTGGCTGAAACGTTTGGTCTATTTAGCCGTAGATAACGGAATCTTGAGGTATAATCCTTTGGATGATATAAAATATGAAAAGAAGGCACCTGCAAAGCTCATGTATATAAGCAAGAAACAACTTCAGGAGATAATGAGCAGTCCTAAACTTGATCCATTACAAGAACTGGCAAGAAGAACCTTTATATTTTCATGTTTTTGCGGTTTGGCTTATGTTGATGTACGCAATCTCTATCCTCATCATATAGGTACAACTGCGGAAGGACGGAAATATATCAGAACATTCCGCAAGAAAACAAGCGTTGAGTCATTTATACCATTGCATCCGGTCGCGGAGCAGATAATTTCCTTGTATAATACGACAGATGACAGTAAGCCCATCTTCCCGTTACCAATACGTGATATGATCTGGTTTGAAATACATGAGTTGGGCTTTTCCCATCAGTTCAAACATAACCTGTCATATCATCAAAGTCGTCACACTTTTGGCACCCTAATGGTCTCTGCAGGGGTTCCTATGGAAAGCATATCCAAAATGATGGGACATACAAATATCAGAACGACACAAGGATACGCAAAAGTTACAGATGACAAGATTTCGGAGGATATGGATAGGTTGATAAAAAAACATTAGGTTATAAAACGGGGCTGAACTAAAACAAAATTCAGCTCCGTTTTATATGCATTTTATGTGATCATAATCGCTATATTGTTTCAAAACACTTTATCCTAAAGGAATGTTAACATTTAGAGTCAATCATAATCTCTTAGTGTAAAAGTGATAGGAAAGTCTGTACTTTTAATATTAAATTATATTAATAAAAAACTAATGATAACATTGTATTCAATCGAACGCTATTGTCTTACTAGGTGATAATAAATTAATTGAGGAAAAGCCCACAAAACAAAACTTTTAACCCTCTAATACGGTTCTAAAATTATTCCACATATTAACATCCTCTCTTTCTTCTATAATCAATTGTCTCAACTTTATCAATGTTTCGCTATGAGAATATTGGAAAGAGAGAAATGGACTATCTGTTTCAAATAATAATCGTTCTTTTGGTATTAATGAAAACATAGATTGGAATTTTTTCGTATTCATCATTGATTTATTAATGGAGAAATAAAATCCATTCTCCACAGCACTTAATAACTCTTCCTTGCTTCCTGTAAACCAATGAAGTATAGGTTTAAACCTGAATCTATCTCCAATTATATTTAGAACTTGTCTAACAGCCCGCCGTGAATGGATGGTTATTATTTTGTCTTTATCATAACGACATCGCTCTATTAATTCGCTAAAAAATGCTAATTGTTCGTTTTTGTATGTCCTATCAACAAAATCTAACCCTACTTCTCCAATATAACGTGCTACTGGCAAAAGTTCCCACATTAATGGGATTTGGCTTTTATAATGATGAATCAATTCTGGGTGAAAACCAAGTGCAAATCTAATGTACTTGCTTGCTATCTCACCAGATTCCTTTCTGTATAAGTCTGGCAAGTTAGTGACTGCTATTGTATAAATTTGATGTTCTTCTATTTCATAAATAGCACCAATCCGGTCTTTCTGTAAATCCAGATGGAAATGAGTGTCGTAGAGGTGTTCCATTAAAGTGAATTAATTAGATTTTCCAATTCCTTGATACCTCGCTCGTAAAGACTAACATAATCATTTATATGGTCTGTAATTGGTCCCGACATTTGTATAGCTGCATAACTATCTTTTGGTGTTGCTAACCCCAATTTATAAGACTGTAATGATTCAAATCCTATTTCAGTTTCATAATGATGCCGGTAAACGGTGGCATCATTCAGTCCTGCGGCTTTTATTGCAGCTTTTCTTATAGTACAAGGTAAACACTCCCCACAATGTCCCACTGTTTCTCCAGTCCAGCGACCTTGATCTGGATGCGAACAAGATAATGTATCCTGATAATGGGCATTAAGAAAATCAAGATCTTTACAGGTTCTCATCATCTCACCTTTTGTCTGCATTTGAAATGGATTGACTAATGATATGTTTATATCTAATTTTGATAACAGACTTTGTAGCATTCCCATAAAATACGGATGTGTTGTACGGGTACTAAGGCTACCTAATCGCATAATGCTCAGAGGTATGTTTAATGAAATTACACCGTTCTCTGGCACATACAAATCTACATGATGACCAATACCTGAAGCAATAGCTATGGCATGAGCAAAGAACATAAGCGATCGAGAACGTGTCGTGTCCTCAACACCACTCTGAGAAGCTGCATAAAACCTGAAGAATCGTTTGGAATCAATAGAATATTGGGTTTTCAAAGAGTTGATAACTTTGTCTTGATATATTTTTACTCCCTTACCTCCACCATAATGACTAACGAATATAGGCTTTTCCCCGTCTTTGAGCAGATTGATAGCACCTATGAATGAATCTAACCCACCAGAAAGCATGCAAAATATATCAGAATCAATCTTTCTAACTGAGCGACGATAACGCCATCTTCCCTTTATATACTTGTTCTCATCATCTGTTGTGGTCACTCTTTCTCTAAAATGTATAGCCCAGTGGTCACCTGTCAGGAAGTTTAATGCATTTATTAAGATAGACTTGCAATGTCCCCATTTTTCATAAGCTTTTACGGGAATGTACAGTTCAAGGTCTCGAGTCCATGCATCTTCCTGTTTTTTACGACTTACACTTCTATCTACACAGAAAACCATAAGAGAAATGTAAAACAAATCCATAGCTTCATCAGTAAAACGCTGGGGTGTAACGTACATATGTTTCTTTCCGTAACCAGTCTTGGGATTCCAAAATGTATACTGGAATGCTTCTGGATCATTAATGTTTACTTTTCTAGAACCATCAACTTGAAAATTATCATGTTCTGATAGTGTAAAAACAAAACTCTCTTTCATCGTAGTTCCTCCATTTGTTGATAAGAAATATCACATAGCGTTTCCAATGCCCTATTAAAGTCCTCAGGGTTCAAACCACTCTTGATTATATTAGGAACAACACTGTCAACAATCCCATCTATATATTTTTTTATAGATTTTTCTAATTCACGTAAGTCTGATACATGTTCACAACTCTTGAGAGCTGTTTGTTCTGATTGTAGTAACAACTTATCAAAAATATAATGTTTTATCAATCCACCTACTAGCCGTTGCAGTAATTCTTCATTGAAGCTTTCAAGTTGATTGAGATCAATGCTTTGGTCCGCTGCTACATCTGCAAAAGTTTCACGTAAAGCTTTATTTGTCAGAGAATCCTCAAGGTCATTGGGTACAGGTGCAATAAGTCCACATATATCATTAAAGATATCTTTCGTAGCCCTTCCATCAAAACGTATCCCTGCATCTACAAATCGTTGATGAATGGATTCTGGCGTTCCAGCAAAGTAACTGTAGAGAATACCGGCCGTTCTGCGAACCTTTGCAGCTTGTCGTGTGGCATTAGTATGTCCACCAAGTGCTTTGGTGTAATTTCTTATAGCACTTTTAGCATTGCCACTGCTTCTATTATTCATGGCTTTCCTCATCGAGCTACGTACTGTACCCCATTTGACAGAAGGTTGATTAGATTGGTCTTCCTTTTGCTCATTTGATTCTTCATTTTCAGTATCATCCTGTTGCGATTCAGCCTCTCCTGCTTCATCTTTTGTTGGTATTGTTTCATCTGGTGCATCCAACTCTGGATTTACATCTGGATTGTAATCTGAAGGTAATAAAGATGTAATTTTTGGACCTTTATATAAACTTGATGTTCCCATTATTTTTTATTTGAAGATACAATTGAATTTAGTCTTGCCTGTCTCTCGATGGTACTCTTCAACTCCGGATTTGTCGAAAGATAATCGTTAAACATAGTTGCCTTATCAGGTGATAGGTTGGAAATAAATGATGCTAACTGCCCACAAGCAACCGCATTGTACTTGCTTACAGGTTGCTCCATAAGTTTCTTCAATGCATCTTCTGTCATTCCAGCCTTTATACAGAATTCAGTATAAGATCTTAAAACCTCTACATTTATAGTTGATGTATTCTCTATCACAGCAAATACCTCTGATGCAATGATTGCTTTCTCTCCGGGTACAAGTTTGTCAACCAATTTTAAGGCAGCATTTCTATTCATTTCAGTCCCGTCAACAAGTTGTTCATAACATTTACGGGCAGTTGGGCTCAACATGTCTAGGCTTGATTGTCCATAGCGATTTTTAACATCTGCAAAGTAAACGTATTTGTCCAACTTTTCTTCATCTAGTCTAGTACCGTTTTGCATCCACTTTTTTACCCAATCCTTTTCTTTCCACACAGCAAAAGGATTGTCATCATTCAATTCTTCTCCTTTTTCAAATGCCTTAAAAAGTTCTCTATTTTCAGGTTTTGTGACAGCTTTGAAAAACTCCGGATTGAAGTATTCTGCTAACATAAGCTTGGCCAATATATTTTTATCAAGAGCTACATTTCTCGCTTTGGCAAGTTTGAGTCGCATATACAATGTATTCAAGAAACGTTTACACTGACGTGGGTTTCCATTAATGCTTGGAGCCAATACAGAGGAGATCTGTCGCGCAAGTGCCATATCTTTTTTGCAACTCTCTGCGATATCTGGCGCTTTATCACTGATCTGTTCCATCGAAAAGTCTTGATTTGGAGCCAGAGTATATATAATACTCAGTATTTCTTTAAACTGATTTTCAGTCAAGGTCTCTCTCAATAATAAACAAGCAAGATACTGATTTACTTCAGCTCGCGTCAATTGGGGTATATATAAAGGATATTGAATTACCTTTTCTAGATACTCTTTCCCGATATCCAAATTATTGCCTGGTACCTCCTTGTACTTACTCTTTATTGAATACTGTATAAGGCGTTCATCTGCTCCTATAACAAAAGACATACCTTCTACAAAAAGGAATAATCGCATGGCCTCAAACACTTCGAGAACCGTATCGGGCAGACAGCGGTCAAGTTCGTCAATAAATACAACGACATTTTCTACATTACTTTTTTGCAGAAGTTGTTTAAATTCCTCGCGGAAATTCTTAATTTCCGTTCGTGTTTTATCGTCCTTCTTAAACTTGTTAAGAATTTCTTCTAAATCTTTAGCCTGTACTTCGCTAACATTAGTCTTAATAGTAGATAGTACACTACTGAGAGTCAAATCAGTCAATGCACCAATGCCACCAGTCAAGAAGAAATCCAATCCATATTTAATACTTTTTCCTAAAATCTTATTAAAATCTATTTTCTTTATTAGTGTTTTTGCATAATCTGTTATCTCTTTGCTGAAGCGTTTTTCGTCAGCTAATGCATCTAATATAACACCGCAAAGAGATGTCTTAGTATCTTCATATCCTTCGAAAAGCCATCCGTTAAATTCTATACAGAGGGTTTTAATCGAATCTTTTTCGTCCCCTATTTCTGTATTCTTTTCCTCTATCTTTTTTTGAGCTAACTTCATCAGACTAGACTTGCCACTTCCCCAGTCGCCATACAGCCCTATTGTTGAAGGTGATAGATCCCTATTGGTTGCTATATCAACAACCATATCTACCATATATCCAAAATTAAGGTAGTCAATCTCTGCTTCTTTATCTGGCCACATAGATATCTTTCTTATATAGTTTTTTAACAATAATTTTACTTCGGGGTCTGTATAAAGAGGAAAAACTGCGGTAACCTGTTATAGAATTGACATCATACTCAGGTTTATAGATTTATAATTATCTGTCATAGATCCAATTTGTACCTGTAATATGTTCTTGTATGTCAATGTCAAACAATCTTGCAATCTTATCAAATTATATAACACATTAGTGTACCACTTACTCATAATAGCAGTTTTCTTACCTAATTCATCCGTAAGCCACTTAATTGTTCGTTTTTTCCTAACAAGCATAATTTGACTTTGATGCGATTTAACTCTCTAAATTGCAAAACCCTTTAATCTTAACACAAAGATACCAAAAACAATCAACAATAAATAAGATTCAATTAAAAAATAACCATTTATGCATTTGTTTTTCGATTATTAAATCAAAATGAGAAATCTTATAAAAATAAGACACATAATCTTATGCATAATCCATATATTTGTAAAATATTTAGTCGCCCATTTCCTCGCCGTCCATAGAAGTTAGTACAGACTCTATTGAAAGCGAAAAGGTCTGGCGACCATGCCGTTTCGGGCAGAATCTTCCTCTTTCAGAGCGTATTCAGCCCGAAAACCTTTTCCCTTTCACGTCTGTACAATGGACACCGACGGCAGCGGAAACAAGCGACTGACGGAAAAGTCAGAAAAAAAGACAAAATAGCATATAGATTGGTTCAAATAGGACCTAATTCTATATGCTGTTATTTTATCATTTGGAAAGGCTGTTTTTTAGAAACACACATAAAATGGGCAGGCGGTCAACTGCGCTCCCTCCAGAAAAATCAAAATCCATACGTATCCTTTGTGGAGCGTTTGGCGTGTCAGCTTCTTTTGTATCTGTACGCCTCCTTATACCCTTTCATCAGTGTCTTTTCTATGTCGGAAGCCCGGTAGAGAATCTTGCCGCCTACCTGTGTGTAAGGCAAAATACCGTTGTTTCGGTAGTCCTGCAAAGTCCTCCGACTCACTTTCAGCAGGTACGCCACTTCCTTGTCCGTCAGCAGTTCATCGCCGTATGCAGACGATTGCCGTTTCTCCAGCAACTTTTCTAGCAGAGCCAGCAGCCTGTCGAAATTCGAGTGGAATGCCTTTACCCACTCGTGGTCCTTTTCTCTGATTTCATTACTCATACGCATTTGATATTGGTTATACATTATTTGGGAAACTCGTTCAAATGGTCTTTCCTTTCCAACGGGCTTCCTTACGTTTCTCCTCCACGTTTCCGACTACTCGCTCCACATCATCAGGATGATAATAAGTCCGGTTCCCGATTTTGGTAAAGGCCAGCGTCCCGTTATCCCTTAAGGTCTGCAAAGTTCTAGGACTGATACGCAACCTACGGCAGACCTCGTGGTTGTCCATCCATTCACCTGTTTCCTTTCCGCCGTGTTCACGGCACAAGCTTTCCACCCGCTGTACGAAGTAATCCAGCTTGGCGGCAATCTCCTCGAAAGTTCTTTTTTCAAAGCTGATGATTTCCATTGTCTTCATTATTTTCAGTTAAACATATATATTCAAAATTCCGGAAAAGGACAGGTCTTTTACAGCCTATATTCCATCATATCTCATCGTCCTATTCTCGGCTGGGAATGTGACTTTTTTATCCTGTTCCCACTGCAAATAAAAGCAGTAGAAATCACACTGCAATGGATTTTCAGACCGGTGACGATGTGTTGCCTGGAATGACATCATGTTACATATCAACTACATACAATAAGCCTTCTTTATAAACGGAATCCGCTTGAATAATCCGGTATGTAGAAATCACTCCGGCAAATCACAGCAGGCTGCACCGACCGCCCAATTGGTATTGTGCATAGGGTAACATAATTGCCACGGTATCTCCATTTGCTTGATTCTGTTCACTATACACATTTCCTTTGCTCACAACAACGAGTCAAGGTGCGCACCGAGACCAGTGAGTAAACCGATTAAAATCAAAAATGTATGGTAACAAAAAAGAAATTGACCAAAGAAGAATGGGAGGCCATGACAGGTACGGATATGTCACTCATACTCCCGTCAGATGGCAGCATTGAAACTGCCCGTGAATCATCTTTGAATGATACCGGAAATAGTGAACGGGCAAAGTCTGTAGAACAAGTAGAAGTTCCATTCGAGCCCCAGCAACCGTCAACCGAAAAAGAGGAAGCCGTTCCAACATCTCAGCGTCGTATAAGCAGCAGGCAGAGAAAACTTTCTCTGGACGAATACCGGAAAGCCTTTCTTCAGGTCCCGAGAATCGAAGACCGCAAGCCTGTGTTTGTTAGCGGCGAGGTACGTGACAGGCTGGACGAGTTTGTCCGCAGGTTGGGAGGACGCAAAATGAGCGTTTCCGGACTGCTTGAGAACATCGCCCGGCTGCATCTTGAAATCTACTCAGAAGACTTCGAGCAGTGGAGAAAGTTGTGACATTTTCCGGAATGACCGACTTGCTTACTGACTCCAGTCATTACAGTATTCAGACAGTCAGCAGCCGACCTGGGGGGGTAACGGACAAAACTTCAGTTTTGGGAGTTAGCGAGGTTATCTTTCGGGCATCCCGAAAAACCTCGCTCCACTACCGAAGAGTGGAGGCAATCCGCTCCCGGTGGTCGCAGATTGTGAGAAAAAGAATAATCAGAAATCAAACAAAGGAAATATGAATGACAGAAAGAAAAACAGACCGAGGGGACGTCCCCGGGTAAGTGGAGTGTGCAAACTCAGCAAAGCCGTTACAGTGAAATTCTCCAAGATAGACTACGAGCGGTTATGCCGACGTAGCAGACAGGCTAACCTTACATTGGCCGAATTCCTCCGCATATCAGCCTTTGAGACGACGATAACGGTCAGGCACTCGGCCGAAGAGACTGCCGTCATACGCAGCCTTACGGGTATGGCGAACAATCTGAACCAGCTGACCCGGCTGTCCCATCAGGTCGGATTCCACCGTACCTAAAGGACGGTGACGGAACTCCTGCAGAAGCTCAAGGTGATTATTGTCCGGTACAGGCACGGAGAAAGGAGGCCGTCATGATTGGAAAGATCAAGAAAGGGAAATCCTTCGGCGGCTGTATCCGCTACGTGATGGGCAAAGACAACGCGGAAATCATTGACTCAGATGGTGTATTGCTGGGAAATATCCGGGAAATAACGGACAGTTTCAACTTCCAGCGTGAGCTTAATCCGAAGATAAAACAGCCTGTCGGGCATATCGCATTGAGCTTCAAGGCGGAGGACAAGGCATTGCTGACGGATGAGTTTATGGCTAAAATAGCCCGGGAATACATGGAGCTGATGGGGATAAAAAACACTCAGTTTATTCTGGTAAGACACCATAACACGGACAACCCGCACTGCCACCTGGTCTACAACCGCATAGGTTATGACGGCAAGGTAATCTCTTCCCAAGGCGATTACAAGCGCAATGAAATTGCCACAAAACTGCTTAAGAACAAGTACGGGTTGACATACGCCGAGGACAAGGGCAAGACTAACGTGGAGAAACTCCATGCTTCGGAGCGTGTGAAATACGAAATCTTCAATGCCGTCAAGGCAGCTTTGAAACACTCCAAAACATGGAAAGAGTTCAATGATTACCTGCTTCGCCGGGGCATCAGGCTGGAATTTGTAAAGCGTACCAGGGAGATAAAAAGGCCGGAGGACATACAGGGAATCCGGTTCACCAAGGACGAGCAGACCTTCAAGGCTTCACAGATCAGCAGGGAGTTCAGCTTTGCCAGACTGAATGCCCGGTTGGGCTGGAAGACTTCGGAAACCCAACAGGAATCCGAACGTAAGGTGCAGCAAAGAATACCGGACGGAGGCCATCTTTTCGAAAGTACGGGACCGGGACTGTTCAGTCCGACAAACGGCACCGCTCCCGAAGAGCCGTTATCTCAGGAAGAACTCTTGCGCAAACGCAAGAAAAAGAGGAAAGGATTCGGGCTGTAGCCTGTCCTTTCTTCATTCAAATTATTCATTAACATTAAAATTACAGGAATATGAAATTGGAAGAATATATCGAGAGCATCTTCGGATGCCTGGAAAGAATCGAAAACAAAATCAACGGGTTGTCCGTCCCTTTGCCGGAGGGTAATAGCCCAACAGGAAATAATGGAAAGGAAAAGGATGAGTCCGTGCTGAATGAAGTCCGGAATGATCATGAGACATTTCGCAAATTGTTGGCTCGCGTGTACGAAGGTCTTGCCGCCATCAAGAACGATATGGTTTCCATGGACAGGAAAAACTCGTCACAGGAAAGACTTGGACAGGTCTTGTCGGAAATACATAATGAACAGCGTAAGAATCAGGAGAAAGTGGAAACCCTGTTTTGTGAGACCAATGATACAATCAGAAAGGATGCCGTCAAGACAAACAACATCAACCATCATTTCAGCCTGAGTATAGAATCCCCGTACACTCTCTGGAGTTTTTTCGTGATGTTCGTGACAATTGTGATTCTGTCCGTGGCTCTCTATTTTTCGGCGAGAATAGATAACAAGCAGGCCGATAATGATCTGAAATATCGTTATGTCAAGATGAAAGGAGAGGCTACCCCCGAACAACTTGTGGAACTTGAGAACCTCTTCGGGCCGAACCGGAATAACGAACGGATAGAACAGATGCGTGAGGACGTGGAAGCCTACGAGGAAGCGGTACAGAGACAAGCTACTCTGACTGAGCAGGCACGACTGAAAGAACAGGCCGCGAGAGAATTTGACAGCAAGGCGAAATCCATCAAGGACAAGTCTATTACGGACAAATCTAAAAAGTAAGCCTATGGCCAGTATCAAAGTGAAATTCAGACCTTCCACCATAGAAGGAAAGGAAGGTACCGTCTATTATCAGATTATCCAGAACCGTGTAATCCGTCAGTTAAAGACGGATTACCGGATATTTACGGATGAATGGAACGAAGCTGGAAGCTGTATCATTGTCGGTAGTTCAGAACGAAGCAATCAGCTCCTTTCCTTGCAGGAACGCATAGAATGGGACTTGAAACGGCTGGACATGATTATCCGACAACTGAATAACCGGAAAGCCGGATATACGGCAGATGACATTATAGCTTCTTTTCAGAACAATACAGAGGGACAGTCACTTTTCAACTTCATGCAGAGTATCATAGCCCGTCTCAAACAGATGGGCAAGATACGCACGGCAGAAAATTATTCCTGCACCCTGAAAAGTTTCATGCAGTTCAGACAGGATCGGGATATTCTGCTGTCCGAAATTGATTCGGATTTGATGCAGCTTTATGAAGCTTACCTTCATGGGAAAGGTGCCGTACGGAATACCAGTTCATTCTACATGCGTATCCTTCGGGCAGTATATAACCGTGCATTGGAAAAGGAACTGGTGGAACAGCGTAATCCTTTCAAGCATGTCTATACGGGAGTGGACAAGACCGTCAAGCGTGCCGTTCCCTTATCCGCCATCAAGCGTATGAAGAATCTAGACCTGTCTTTACAGCCTAATCTGGAATTTGCAAGGGACATGTTCCTGTTCAGTTTCTATACCCGTGGAATGTCGTTCATAGATATGGCTCACCTGAAAAAGAAAGATCTTCAGAACGGATTTTTATCGTATCGCAGACGAAAGACTGGGCAGCAGTTAGTTGTCAGGTGGGAAAAATGTATGCAGGAGATTGTCGGCAAATACCCGGAAGACAATCTCAGTCCTTATCTTTTGCCGGTATTGAAATATCCTTTTAAGGATACGCACAAGCATTATAGGAATGTCATGTCCGGAATAAACCGGAACCTGAAAGAAATAGCCAGACTGGCCGATATATCCGTTCCTCTTAGCATGTACTGTGCCCGTCATTCATGGGCAAGCGCAGCCAAAGGCAAGAACATTCCGATTTCGGTTATCAGTGAAGGAATGGGACATGATTCCGAGGCGACCACACAAATTTATCTGGCTTCATTGGACAATTCCGTAGTGGACAAGGCTAATTTCAGTATTTTGAGAGAACTATAATACTATAACTGTTTAGGAAAAGTTGTCATTTCTTGTTAAGAGAGAGATAAAATATCGCAAATATAAGCAAAATAGATAAATAGACCATATTAAAATGTTTTTTCTTCACACTCAATCATTAAAAAAATTGATAATGTTTAGGATAAATAAAGATGCTAATTGCATAATCTATTAAAAGACAGTACAAATAGGATACAAATCTTCTCTCTTAACAAGAGGTGATGATTTTTATGCGTATCAACAAACTTAATAATAATAAATATGAAATACTTTTTTTATAAAACATTAAATCTATGTATTCCAATTATAGGATCATTTTTATTATGTACTAGTTGTGATTCATATTCAACAAGTGCTCCAGATGACAAATATCTAAGTGAATTCCACAATAAATATTTTCAATACACAGGAAATGAATCAAAACTTAATGAAAATAATCTGTCTTTGTTTGTAGATTATTCTACTTGCATTACTTTAGGACAACATTCACCATTCTTTCAAAGTTTAGTTCCTTCATTTGTTGCTGCTACAAAACACTATTATTCAATTAAAGGGGATAAGATTGTTGAAGAACAAAACATAAATGTATTTCAAGCATTAAGCAATATAGTAGAGGTTAATTATGCCGACTTAAAACAAGCAGCTAATTTAATAGTTAATGGCAACTCAGAAGGTGTGCTGTTAACTGACGGTGAGTATTACCAGAAAAATATAGCTGGCGGTGGAATCAGTGATCCATATATGGCCAATGCATTCAAACAATGGCTTAAGAAAGGACATGATATATATATTCTTGCAGAACCATATTTAGAAGGACCTCAGAAATATAACAAGAAGAGATTTTATTTCTTGTTTACAGATAGCAGGTTAGAAGGTAATATCTATAAGAGAATATGTGAAACTACTAAATTGGAAAATTATCCGGATGTTGAAATGTTCCATTTATCGGCAAGCCATCCTACAATTATGGCGGAAAATGGAAAAAGTAAAGTAAATGAAATCATTTCTGCATCAAACACAAACTATGGTCTTTATGAAATTCAAGACTGGCCAGTAGACTGGAAATCTATAGAGGGTTATATTATGGGCGCTGTAGATGAAACAACAGGTGAGCCACTACAATATGGTAATCCTGTTATCTCCGGCTTAAAGGTCGATAGAAACAGTTATGGAGGTTTTAGAATTTTTGATATATCAGTTAAGGTTTATGATATAAATGCAGACTATTACAACTTCTACACTGAAACTGAAGCCCCTTCTGGTTTGAATTTGTCTTCTATCAGTTTAACTGAGTCTGTTAATGCATTTATATATGACAAGGAAGAATTCAACAAACACGGTAATATAAACATACACTTTGATGTGCCCATGTGGAATCCAACTTTCTTATCATGCAAACCGTTTAACTTCACCAAGATAGATATTAATGTATCTGGTATTGAAAACGTATTTGAGAATTATGAAGAAATGTTCAATTTTGATGCTATAGGTTTACCTGGCAAACAGAATACCTCAGTTTCTGAAAGTGTTAAACAAGCATTATTTGACAAGGACATACAGAATATGATGAAGAATGCAAATCTGTATACCATTTACATAAAAAGCAATAAATATTAATCATTAAATATTTCTATTATGATAACAAGAATAACAACTCCAGGACAGTTGGAGGCTTTAGAGAACAGTACAATGATTTTTGCAGTTATCTCTGCTTTAATAGCTTTGTTGATCGCATTCATTATTTCTTTCATTATCAAATACCAAGGTGGTCAGGACAAATCTTATATAACCAGAAGAATATGGTTTATAGTTATAGGTATAGTTTCTGCAGCAGGTTTTTATCTTTATAATGATTTAGTTGTTAAGGGACAGATCGTTAATGCCGGTTTCAAGAGTATGTTTGTTGAAACCAATATTACATGTATCGGGATTCTTCTTGGAATCTATTTTGTTTTAGGTATTCTGATAATGTTTATCTTCAGAAATTCAAAGTTTGGTTCTATTTTAGGTAAGGGGAAAGAATAAATAAGTAAGTTATGGCTCAACAATATTTTGTATTAGGGATTGGTGGTACAGGAATGCGTTGTATTGAATCCCTCATTCATTTATGTGCTATGGGTATGTTTGATGATACAGACATACATCTTTTAGCACTTGATACAGATAAAGATAATGGTAATTTTGCCAGATTGAAAGAAGTAAAGGAAGCCTATGTTAAAGCAAAAGGAACTGATGCTTCACTTCGTACAGCTTTAAACGAAACTTTCTTTTCGGCCAATATCAATTATTATGAATTTTCGCCTAATTATGAAGTCAAGAGCGATTTCATGTCTGTATTTAACTATGGGGATACTAAGTTCAATAATCCGGAGCAAACAGCTATAGCGGATTTGGTATTGACTAAAAACGTAGAAACATTTAATCTTCGTCACGGTTATAGAGCACAGACCCATCTCGGCTCCATGATGATGTATCATTCAATATTGGAAGCAGCCCGTTCTAATAAAAATTCTGAATTAAAGACATATTTGCAGAAACTTATTCAAGTAGCTCAAAATGGAGGTGCTAGAGTATTTATTCTTGGTTCAGTATTTGGTGGAACAGGTGCTTCTTCGATTCCTATCATACCTCAGGCTATATCAAAAGCTGCTGAGATAATGAGTAACGGAGCAGTTAATATTCTCAATAATGCATATTTTGGGTCTACATTATTGACTGCCTATTTTAACTTTAAATCACCTACAGGAGCAGAATTGGCTAATCAGAAAATTATTGCAACCAGTGATAAATTTGCATTAAACTCTCAGGTTGCAATGATGTTTTATGATGATGACAGTACTGTAAAAAGTACATATCAGAAATTTTACATGTTGGGTACTCCTGGTTTGGACTGGAACCCTATGGCTAAAAAGGAACAGTCAGAAACTATTACAGGTGGTGCAAACCAACGTAATGATTCTCATTATATCGAGCTTATGGCTGCTTGTGCTGCACTTCATTTTCTTAAGGTTCCTGAAGATGATTTACGAACAAGAAAGCAGAACCATGACACAGAGTATTTGTATAGAGCTGTTGACGACAGTGGAAAATTGGAATTCAGAGATTTTGTTGGCCAAGAAATGGAACAGGAATTTGCTAAGAAACTTGGTATGCTAACAGTATTCTCTTTATTCTGCAATGGAGAGGATGATTTTGTTAATAGTGTAAAATCAGGACATCAAAAGGATATTGTGAATTTCCTGGATATAGATAACACTCAAATCAAGGATGGTGTAAAAGAATATTTTAAATTGTTCCATTTTGCTATTAATCCAGATGACTCATTGTATGAAGGTTGGTTACGTCAGCTTCATAGGTCTGCAGGTGGTGATGATAAGTTCATTCTGAATGCTGCATTATTTGCACCACAGAAGAAAAAAGAACTAATGAAATACAAGTGGAATAAGGACTTATATAAAACGACTGGTATAGGCAAAGATAATAAGTTTGATGTTGGATTAATTAGCTCTAAATTTAACGAGTTTAAAAGAGCATTTAAGGATGAAAACCAAAAAGAAATGCCATCTATGACCAATCGTGGTGAACAATTATATAAAAGAATATATAACACACTTGTTTCACTTTATAAATTCTAATTCATTATGTCAAAAGCTCTACTAATAAAAAGTCAAATAGACAAGAACGGAGGAGAAGTTGGTAAGTGGAACAACTTCAATAATGCTCCTTCATATATACAGGGGATTCATACTGGAAAAATGTTAGAGGATATCTCTGCAGAAAAACTAGGTGCATTAATTTCTGGTATACCTACTCCATGGGCAAGAGCAAAACTTTTTAAGTTTGCCTTTGCTACCATAGCTGCACCAGATCCAAATATAAACACAGAAGGTTTATTACAGTTCTATAATATGCTTCATGCCGAATGGAAAGGCTTGATGGCTGTAATAGCATTGTACCCTGACAGAATTAGATTTTCTGATCTTGTTTATATGGATGTCAGAGGGGGAGATTATGATATAGCTTCTGCCTTTGGTAGAATGCTGTTCAATGAAAAGGATGTTTGGAGTAACCAGGATGACTTGGCTCGTAATCCAGATGCCCAACCATTTATTCAACTGATCTATTATAGAGAACATCTTGTTGGTGGTACATCTCCTCTTACCGGTTGTTTTACAGGTGTTGATTATAGTAACTTGGGTAATGATGCTTCAGATATTAATTGGTATCGTCAAGGTAAGTTTGAAGACCCGATGAATTATCTTACTCCAGAAGAAGTACAAAAGGTTTATTTGTTTGTTAAAAACATGAACCGTAACCAACAGGCTTTTGAGACTAAAATCAATTCACAGAGAGGAAACAATCTAAGGATAGAATTGACAGGATTCAAGGCTGTAAGTAGACAGTGGGAAAATGAACTTAGTGCTAAAGGTAATGGTTTGCTTCGTCAAGTAGGCCCTATCGCTCAATACGGTAATCTGTCAGCTCCATTTGCAGATTTGTTCAAGAGTGATGTACCGGTTTACATGAAGCAGGATTTCACCTTCACTTATTTTGATGACGGTAACTGTCAGGTTATAGGTGATATACAGAACCTCTTAAGCAAGGATAATTTTGTAGTTGGATGGTGTGAAGATAAAAATGAGCTAACAAAACTTTCTCAGGCTCCAGTGTATTACTTAAGAGTTCCTGATTTAAGTGATGGTTCATGCTCTTACTTTTCCCTGCCATTATCAGAGCAAGGCATTGACATCTTTAAAAATAGTCTGTCTTCTTTGTTGGGTTACTCTTCAACTTCAGGTAACACTAAACTTACCGCAAAAATAAATGATGCTGGTCAGTTAGCTGTAACTTTGGTAGTTGAAATAGACGGTGAACCTGTTACGCTTAACAAGAGAGAATACAAGATTCAATGGATGACTTCTAATGGCAGAGTTATTTTATGGCCAAACTTTGTCAGTGAAAACTGGAATAAATACTATTTATATTCTGAGTTTACAAGTGATGTAAATGAGAACTTTATACCATTCTTTAAATTTGAAGGTAAGATACTTAGAAATATAAGAGGTGAGTTCTTAACCTCAGATTATGAAATAGCACCAGAAGAAGATCGCCAGGTTGATGTTAAACAGCTTGTAACATATCCTCATGGTCAAGGTACAGATTTGATTAAATATGATATTATATGCACTGACAAGCCAATGGCTGGCGTTCTCGTTAAAGTAAAAGAGGCTGGCAAACCTTGTGGCGCAGGTATATTAATGTTCAGACCTGATGTAGTTAAGGATTTATCAAATGTTGATGTACAAAATACTGCTGTTGTTGGTATTGACTTTGGAAGTAATAACACTTGTGTTTACTTTAACGCAGGAAATAGAGGGGCCCAACCGGTTCAGTTTAAGAATTATAGGTCTGTTATAGTTGGTAAAGAAAATACTGATACTCGTTCAATTGCCCAGAATGACGAACTCCTATTCTTCACTAACTATGAATCCAATAATGGTCAATTAAAATCATGGCTTCATGAACATGATACTCGTTATACTAAGAATGGTATATCAGAAGAAATACAAGGCGGTGTTCCTGTAAATCGTCCTAATATTTTGGTCAATCACATGGATGAATTTATTATAGAAACACAGGCTGGTAATCTTCATTATAACATGAAATGGTTGAATGATGATAAAGGTTTATTGAAGAAACGTGCTTTCTTAAAAAGTATTTGGTTACAAACATGTGCCTTCCTTTACCAGAATAAAATTAAACCATCTCAAATAAATTGGAGTTATCCAGGTTCTATGATGGAGGCTGACATTGACGAATTAAGACGAATATTTGAGGAATTGTCTCGTATGACACCTATTATGGGTAGGAAACCGTCTATCAATGATGAGAATATCACAGAAGCTGAAGCCGTATGTAGTTATGCACTTTCAAATAACAACTTCGGTCTTAACAATAATAATATGTTCCTGGGTATTGATGTTGGTGGTTCTACAAGCGACATTCTTCTATTGGCTAAGAATCCGCAGAAAGGTAATCAGGCTTCACTTTTCAGAGAAAGTTCTGTGAGACTTGCTGCCGGTGTTTTCTTTAACACTGTTATAAATTCTGATGACTTTAGACGTGCTTTATTGAATTTCCATGAAGGAAAGAGTACAAAGGTTTTTGTGGCAAATATACAGGAAATAATTAAGGAGAAGAAGAAGGCCCCTTATTACCTCAATAGTATATTTGATCAGCTGAAGACAGAAGAAGACTACGATAAATTCTATAGTTCTATAGCTGATAATGCAAAAGTAGTATTTACTTTACCTGCATATGTAACAGGATTGTTGCTTTACTATTCTGGTATGCTTGTCGGAAAGACTATCAAGGATAACAATCTTGATAATATTACTAGGATTGATATTCTATCGTTTGGTAAAGGTGGTCGCTTATTCCACTGGCTCCGTAATGCTGCTAGTAACAGTACCACTATGGGATATTATAAATCATGTCTCAATGCCGGTGTTAAACGTATAATTGATAGGGAACTGGATGTTAAATACAGAGACGAAATCGAGGTTGACAATAAAGCAGAGGTTGCTAAAGGTCTATGCGATATGCAGGATCTAAATAAAGTATTCGTAGATAATCATAGCGACATCTGTGGTGAGATAGGTGTAAGATTTACAAATTCACAGGGTGCATCTAGAGAGTTGTTGCCTACAGATGAATTGTCCGGTGAATACTTCGATAATGATATGAATTACTTTGACTTCACAAGCATGGAATGTTTTGAAGAGTTTTTCAATATCTTTATCAATTTCGTAAGTGTAAAAACTAAATTATGCACTATGGACGCTGAACTCAGAAATGATTTCGCCGATCTTCCAAATAAGGTAGGAGCTTTCATTTGTCAGGACAGCGAATATAAGAGTGCCAAACGAAAAGTAAACAATGGTGGTTCTTTCGCTTATCATCAACCTTTGATTATAGCAGAAGGCTCATGCTTCCTGGAGAAAACATTAATAAAAAAAGTGTTTAGTTAATGAAGACATTATCACTATATATAGACAGATGGTATATTGCCGCAGCAGTCTGCTACGACAATATACCTCGTCGTATAGATCTGCCTAATAGGGAAGACCGTATTTGGCTCTATTTTTATGAAGATATTAATAATGATAGAGTTATTTATGGTAAATCTTATCAGAAGCATTATCTGGATAAGGAGCTTCATTACTATGGTGATATATTCTCTAAAGTCGTAAAAGAAGATGAAACCTTTAAAAGATTTGGAAAAGATGTTAGCTTGAAAGAAATCTTTAAGGCATCTGATATACTTGAACACCTAACTAGGGACTTTAATGAAAATGAGGAAATAGATACCTACATCTCTTTTTCAGTTGATGTTTCGTATGCCGCCCAGAAGGTTTTTCTCGATATATTGGAAGAGAATAATTTTGTTATCAAAGAGAGTGTTGCTAGAATCTCTCACTTAGCTGTAGAACTTTCCAATAAAAAGGGCCTGTTGAATAATTCAAATTGCATTCTCGTTATTACAGCTTGCAATGAGAATCTCCGATATGTCGTTTACAAACAAAGCAATAATGTTTTTGTTAGACAAGGAAATGAAGGACTCCTAAGAGGTTATGGAACTGATTTGAGAGGCCGGGCATTACTGGAACAGATTGTTTGGCAAATTAATAATTCAACTAAATTCCTGAGAAAAGAGGAAGAGGAAGAGGAAATTAACAGATTAAGCCAAAATCTGGAAAGATGGCTATTACAACTTGACAACACCAAGTTTGGTCGTCCTGTTATATATAACGATATAACTTTCTCCAGAGCTCCACATAATAAGCAGAATGCTACTATTCTGAAGAATGTTATTGAGGAAAGAACCAAAACAATAGTCAATGATGTTGTTGACAATATTGTTCAATATGTGAAAGAACTTGATATTGTATTCTCAGATATAAGTCATATTATTTTCATAGGTGATTCATTTAAAAATAGCATGTTCAAGGAAGAGTTATTACAGCGTTACCCTGTAACTCCGAACAATATAGTTGCTTTTGGGAATAAGGATATTCCTGAGATTGTTGGTATTTACAGTCAAATGGACTTGTCTCAATTTGATAGCTTAAGAAAGAATATCGAAAATCTCTCTTATGAACAATTAGAACAGATTAAAATTGCAGAAGAAGATAGAAAAGCAAGAGAAGCTGCACTTAAGAAGCAGGAAGAAATAGACCTTGCTAATGCTGCTATGCGTGAAGATGAGAGAAAGTTCAATGCCGCCATTGTTGACGCTGAATCTTATGAGAAGAAAGGTGACTATAGCAGCATGATAGATCTTTTAAACATTGCTCTTACTTTAAAGCCTGATGATAAGGAAGTAAAGAAAATGTTGGATGAAGCAAACAGAAAGCTATCCGAAATCAAGGTCAAGAATGAGCAATATAATAAAACCATCAGGATGGCTCAGGATGCCTTGAACTCACAGCGATGGCAGGATGCTTATTCAAAGAGTGAGGCAGCTTTAGAATTACGCCCTGATTCTTCTGAGGCAAAACGTATTCTTACTGAATCACAAAGAAAAATCAAATTAACAGAAAGCCTTAAAGAGTTTCTTTTACGAGCTGACACCTTTATTGGTCAGAAATTATATAAGGAAGCATTAGAAGAACTGAATAAGGCTAAGCATGCTGATTCTAATAATAAAGAGATTGAGGAACGTATATCCAAAATCCAAAATATACAGAAGAAGCATAAAGAAGAATTGGGCTTATTAGAACAAGAACTTACTAAGGCCGAAAAAGAAGATAACTTTGACAAAGCCATAGAAATATGCAATAAGCTCATTGACAAGGATATTCAGAATCCTAGAAAATGGAATGAGCATATAGTTTATCTTAAAGAAAGACGGAACAAATATCTTAAGGATATAGAGCTGTTTGAATCGTTAAAGATTAAGATAAATGAAGCAAGTTTTAATGAACATTGGGAAGAACTTATAGAGCTATGCAACAAAGCATTATCTATAAAATCCGATGATTCTATTAAACGATATCTAGAAAAGGCACAGGACAAGTTCAAGCTAATTCAAGATCAAAAGAATTTTGAAAGCTTGGTTTCTAATGTGAAAACATTTATTGCTGATAGACAATGGCCTGAAGCTAAAGAAATTATCAAGGTATTACAAGAGAAATACCCTGACAGAAGTGATATTATAAAGAATCTTCGTAAACAAATTTTTGATGCAGAAGAAGCCTGGGAAGATAAACTTAGTGGAAAGAAACATATATCTTCTCCTATGCCAAATAATACTGAAGAGTATGGAAAACCTCCAGTAAAAATAGATAGACCTTCTAAAGATTCTTCTTTTGATGACTTCTTTGGCACTGATGATCCTAAAGGAAACAACTTAGACCAGAATAAAGGCAAGGAAACTCCTTCTAAGACAAGTAGGCAGAAAAAAGAATCTTCAGGTGATGACTTCTTTGGCTCCGATAGTCCTAAAGGAAACAGCTTAGGTCTAAATAAAGGCAAGAGTGTTCCTTCTAATACGAATACTCAGAAAAAGGAATCTTCAGGTGATAGTTTCTTTGATTCTGATTCTGTGACAAAATCAAAACAGAAACAGCATATGAAACCATTTGCAAAAGATGATTTCTTTAATAGCTGATATTAAAAAATGAATTGGGTTAGAATGGATTATTTTTAACTTTTAAACTAATAACATATGGCAGAAGTACAGCTTAAAAGAAAAATTACGCTGCGCCGTAAGGAAAAGCCAGCGGAATTTACATTTGACGGACTGCTAAAAGTAAAATTGTTGTGGCAGTCTAAAACAGACTTGGATTTGTGTATTTTCTTTAAAAGAAAAGATGGACAAATCGGAGGCGTATTCTCTTCAGCATTCCGTCAGAAAAAGTCTGATCTAGGTAATTTGTCTGAATTCCCTTTCATGTTACATAAGGGAGATGAAGCAGAACCGGCACCTGGAGGAGAATCTACAGAGCAAATCAATATTGCCAGTCTAAATGATATAGATACAGCGCATGTATGCGTATTAAATTACAGTAAAGCTATAGACGGAGAAGAAGTAAACTTTGCACAGGACTCAGGTAGAGTAGAAATACAAAGTGATTCAGGCGACTATCTTGAAGTTCTGATTGATGCTACCGAGGATGGACATGTTTACCATGTATGTAGTATAAAGAATAATGAGGGTATTAACTCTGTTATAAATGAAGGTGTAGTTATGGATTTGGGTACTGCTTTTGATAAAATACCTGGGTTCTCACTAATATGCGAATAATAACTTTTAATTTTTATAATTATGGCTGAAGTAACATTAAAAAAGAAAATTACTCTTCGTAGAAAAGAAGAACAAGCTGCTTTCACTTTCTCTGGTAAACTTAAAGTAAAACTTATGTGGTCATCAAGTACAGACCTTGATCTCTGCCTTTTCTTTAAGAAAAATGACGGCTCAATCGGTGGTATATTCTCTAATGAATATAGAGGTAAAAAATCTGACTTGGGTGACTTAAACAAGTTTCCATTTATGCTCCACATGGGCGATAACAAGGAACCGGCTCCTGGTGGTGAGGAAACAGAACAAATCAATATTGCCAGTCTTAGTGAAATCGACACAGCTTATGTTTGTATCGTGAATTACGATGCTGCTATTGAAGGTGAAGACGTAACTTATGCAGATGAAGGTGGACGTGTAGAACTTCAAAGTGACTCAGGTGACTATCTGGAAGTGTTAGCTGACTCTAAAGAAGAAGGTCATGTTTACTGCGTATGCTCTATTAAGAATAATAATGGGGTATATGCACTTAAGAATGAAAGCAATGTTATGGATCTCAGCACTGCTTTTGAAAAAATACCTGGATTCTCATTAATTTGTAATGATTAATATGGTTCAACTTAAGAAAAAAGTTACTCTTAAAACTAAGAGAACTGATTCTGATGTAAAGCAAGATATACAACCAAAGAATACAGTTCCGCAGGAACTTGTAAATAAAACAGGAGGTGGTAACAAGCGTAACCTTTGGGTCTTTTGGGGTATAGTTGTTTTGGCTGCTATATTGTTCTTTGTTTTTGTGGGTAAAGATAATGAGACTTCAGTACAAACAAATGTAGCTCAGAATCCTGTTACTGCTAAAGCTGATTCTATTCAGCCAGCCAAAACAGAAGAAACAGCAGAAAAGGTTGATTCAACAAATGTAGAGAAAACAGACAATACATTAAATGAAGAACCTACTAAAGCAACAGCAGAGATGCCTTCATCAGAAAGCAACTCTAAACAAAGTTCAAAGCCGGATGTTGTCAAAGAAGAGAAAAAAAATCAAACATCTGCAATACCTGTAAATGGTAGCCTCGAACAGAAAGCTATTGCTGTTATACGTGGTACTTACGGTAATGGATTGGAGAGAAAACAAAAGCTCGGTGACGAATACACTGTTATCCAAAACAAGGTTAACGAAATGTATCGTGATGGCTTAGTTGATTAAAACTGTAAATACTGAAATAAAGAAACCGATGTTCTTCATTGGTTTCTTTATTTCGTAAACATTGAAATATGATTATATCAGTTATAATAGGGTTATGTATATGGTTTGTAATACCTATACTTCTCGAAAATAATTTTAAGAAAATGAAAAACAAGGCAGCATTAAGAATGATGTGTAAGATAGTCGGACTAGTTATTGTAATTGCTGCTTTAATTAATGGTTTGGTTTAAGTTCTATGAGAATTAAATCTATATATATTTTATGTTTTGTGATTCTACTTATTAGTGGATGCGCAAATAATAAAAAAGAAAAGGTTGAGACTTCACCTGTTCTAAGCGAGATACAAAAGAAATACATAGATGAAGGTTGGCTTCTAAAATCGAATAACAGTATGGATGGAGAACTACCTTCTTCCTATGGAGTTAAACCGAAATATGGCCTCAGGACAATTATTTTGATATTAATATGGGCGAGGGCTGTGATATTGCTGTGAAGATAATAGACCTGTCAAATGCCAGGTGCATACGATATATATTTGTGAGCGAAAATTCTTCAATAACAATAAATCAGATTCCACAAGGCCAGTACTATCTTAAGATAGCCTATGGATATGATTGGATGGAGAAATACGAAGATGGTATGACTCACGGTAAGTTTACACGTAACTGTTATTATGAAAAAAGTGTAGATGTCTTCGATTTTGGCAAGAAAAATTCTCAACATACTATTAATTATATTCTGAATATTAATATTCAGAATGGTATTGTAAATAATAACTTCAATACAATTAAAATCGACGAAACTGAGTTTTTTAAATAATTTGAGCTATGAATATTTTTAAACTATTTCTTTTCATTATCCCTCTGGTATTTGCTTCTTGTGAGACCTCTCAAACTCCTGTTAATGAATTATCTTCATTGTTGGAAAAGATAGATAATAACAGTGAAAATTACTCTGAAGAAGATTGGAACAATATAACTAATGAATTTACTGAGATAGAGGAAGAGTTATCTAAGTATGAATATACTGATGAAGAACTAAAGGAGATAGGCAGAATTAAAGGCCAGATTCTAGCAAAGATGACCAAAAGTGCAGTCAAAGATCTAAAAAAACAAATGGAAGATTTAAGTAAACAACTTGAAGGCGGCCTTGAAGGATTCTTTGAAGAATTTAACAATGAAGAAGTAGAATAATACTTATTAGAAACAATATTATTTTATAAAATATGGAAAAAAGAAAACATTACGAAGGTTTAAACGACCAACAAGTTGTTGAGAGTCGTGCTAAGTATGGCGTGAATCTTTTAACGCCACCTAAGAAGGATCCACTTTGGAAACAATTTATAGAGAAATTCTCTGATCCTTTAATTGTCATATTAATAATAGCCGGTATCTTATCTATTGGTATCGCTTGCTATGAATATTTTGGCCTTGGGGAAGGTTTGACTGTCTTTTTTGAACCAGCTGGTATTTTTGTAGCTATACTGTTGGCAACAGGTTTAGCATTCTATTTTGAGCTTAAGGCAAACAAGGCTTTTAACCTATTGAACAAGGTTAATAATGACGAACCGGTTAAAGTAATTAGAAATAGCAACGTAACGGTAGTTCCTAAAAAAGATATTGTTGTTGGGGATATTGTTTTATTGAGTACAGGTGATGAAGTTCCTGCTGATGGAGAACTGCTGGAATCAATTACACTTCATATGGATGAGTCTACCTTAACTGGAGAACCAGTTTGTAGCAAAACTACTATTGAATCTGAATTTGATTCTGAAGCTACTTATCCTTCCAATTATGTATTGCGTGGTACAAGAGTAATGGAAGGACACGGAGTATATAGGGTAGATAAGGTTGGCGATTCTACTGAAAACGGAAAACTTTTCGCTAAAATGACTGGTAGTGATATAGATGAAAAGTTGGAAGAATATGATGAAATAAAGGAAGAGAGAGAACTTACAGAAGAAGAAAATAAGGAATACATTAAACTCATAGCTGCTCAACAGGGTGTAAGGAAAGGTGTTAAAACTCCTCTGAATGAGCAATTGGATGGTTTGAGTGAACTTATCACAAACCTAAGCTATGGTTTTGCTACATTAATCATCGTAGGTAGAATAGCTCATTATTTCTCATGGAATCTGTTGGCATGCTGTTTGATTATTCCAACTGCACTTTTCTTTTACCTGGTTATTAAGAAATTTGGAGACTGGTCAAAAACTGCATGTGTTTCTACTATTATAACTTTTACGGTTATATTCATAGGAGCTGTTTTAGGTTTACATGAATATTTGTTGCCAGAGGCAGAATTGTCAGGACTCTTGGCTCATACTTTGGATACTCTGATGATTGCAGTAACTCTTATTGTTGTAGCTGTACCAGAAGGTTTGCCTATGGCTGTAACATTGAGCCTTGCTTATTCTATGAGAAGTATGTTGAAGACAAATAATCTGGTTCGTAAAATGCATGCTTGTGAAACAATGGGTGCAATTACTGTTATTTGTACTGATAAAACAGGTACTTTGACACAGAATAAAATGCAGGTTTATGAAACCAAATTCTATGATCTGGATAAACAACAACTAAATGGTGATGAGGCAAGCAAACTTATTGCTGAAGGTATTGCTGTTAACTCGACTGCATCACTTGACCTGTCAGGAACAGAACCAAATGTAGTTGGAAATCCTACTGAAGGTGCATTACTGTTATGGTTACATAAACAAGGTATAGACCATGTAGCATTAAAAGAGAGTGCTAATACTTTATCTGAGGTACCATTCTCTACAGAAAGAAAATATATGGCTACTGTGGTTACTTCTTCAGTTAATGGAAAGAAAATCCTATATGTAAAGGGAGCTCCTGAAATAGTTTACGGAATGTGTAACAGTTCTTCTGCTAATGTAAGTAAATCAGAAGTTGACAATCAACTTCAGGCTTATCAGAAAAAAGCTATGCGTACATTGGGATTTGCTTATCAGATTCTGGAAGATAATAACAAGTATATCGAAAGCGGAAAGGTAGTTGCTACAGGCCTTAATTTCTTAGGTATAGTAGCTATTTCTGACCCTATCAGAACTGATGTTCCTGATGCCGTAACAGAATGTATGAAAGCCGGTATTAAAGTTAAAATAGTAACTGGAGATACTACTGGTACTGCTATTGAGATTGGAAGACAGATTGGCCTTTGGTCAAATAATGACAACGAGAAACATATTATAACTGGTCCGGAATTTGCTAAATTAAGCGACAGTGAATTAGATGATATTGTTCTTGATCTTAAGATTATTGCCAGAGCGAGACCTATGAACAAACAGCGTTTGGTTGAATCTCTGCAAAGAAAGAATCAGGTCGTATCAGTTACCGGAGACGGTACAAATGACGCTCCAGCCTTGAAAGCTGCTCATGTCGGTTTGTCTATGGGTGCTGGAACTTCAGTCGCTAAAGAAGCTAGTGATATAACTATTATCGACAACTCATTTAGCAGTATTGGTAGGGCTGTTATGTGGGGTCGTTCTCTTTATCAGAATATTCAACGTTTCTTGCTATTCCAGTTAACTGTAAATGTTGCTGCTTGCTTTATTGTTCTAATTGGAGCATTTATGGGTGCTGAATCACCACTAACTGTTACACAAATGTTGTGGGTGAACTTGATTATGGATACATTTGGTGCAATGGCATTGGCTTCACTTCCTCCTTCACCTGAGGTTATGAACGATAAGCCAAGAGAAAGACAGGCCTTTATCATCAATAAGCCTATGGCTTTCGATATTGTTGGTGTTGGTGGTTTCTTCTTCCTATTGACACTATTATTCGTTTATATTTTCCAGCACAGTGATGTTACTAGTTTAATGGACTTGTTAACTTTACAGTTGGGCGAAGCAAATAGCGTCACTCCTTATGAGCAGACACTGATTTTCTCAATATTTGTGTGGACACATTTCTGGTATATGTTTAATACTCGTTCTTTTGAAACTGGAAAAAGCCTATTCAAACTTAAACTAAGTTCTGGTTTCAAAACTATTGTAGGTGTTATTGTTATTGGCCAGATCATTATAGTAGAGGTCTTCTATGAGTTCTTTAATGTTGAACCTATGTTCCACACACTTAGTTGGAAATTGAATGTATCAGGTATTATAGATTGGCTGATCATTGTAGTCTTATCTTCCCTGGTTCTTTGGGTTAGAGAACTATGGCATCTATTAAGTGCAAAGAAAAACTAATTATTTAATTATAGGTGATGAAGGTATGTTACAATAATGCATATCTTCATCACTTCTTTTATGTGTTAATTTTATATTTTGCTGTATGAGACTAATATTTTCCTTCTTTGTCATTTTATGTACAAGTTTAATTTCTTGTTCTAATAGCTATAAACAATCTCAAAATCTCGAAATCCCTCTTAACACTGTTGAACGGGCAGAGAACATTTATCATAGATTAGGATATACCGTCTCCTTCAATCCTGAGTTAAATATACCTAATTGGGTGGCATGGGAACTCAACTCTTCAAAATTGGTAGAAAAGGAAAGTAGAGCCGGCCATTTTTATCCGGACCCTGACATACCAAGGGGTATTGCTGTAGAGACTGGCGATTATAGTAATTCCGGTTATGATAGAGGTCATATGTGTCCGGCTGCTGATAATAAATGGGACAAACAGGCAATGAGAGAGAGTTTTTATATGACGAACATTTGTCCACAACATCATAATCTTAATAGAGGCGATTGGAAGGAATTGGAGGACGACTGTCGAAGATGGGTTGAAGAATCAGGTACTATTTACATTGTATGTGGCCCTATATTATATAAAAACGATATTAGTTATATTGGCAAAGAACGTAAAATCCGTGTTCCAAATGCATTTTTTAAAGTCATATTAGCCGGACTAGATGAAGGTTCACCAAGAGCTATTGGTTTTATTTACAAAAACGCATCTGGTAATAATCCTCTGGATCATTATGTAAATTCAGTTGACCAGGTTGAAAGAATAACAGGATTAGATTTTTTCTCCCAACTTCCTGATGATATTGAGGATGAAATAGAATCTAATTATAATATTAATCAGTGGAGATAAATATAATGAACAATAAAATACAGTGCCCTATTTGTGGCAATATTAATAATATTCTTCTAGATAATAACAGTCTTAAACTTCTAAAACTAAGACATCCTAGTCTTTTGTTTTCTAATAAGGAACTTGCAGAAAAATTCAACACAAGGTGTCTTTGCCCTAAATGTAACTTTGAGTTTAAATATAACGAAGTTACCGGGTATTCTATTGATAACACTAAGAAGATTGAGTTTGGTATATTATCCGCTCTTTGGGAATATATAGATATTAAATTATGCTATAGTGATTCGATAGAAAATTTATTTATAGACAAGGACAGCAGAAACCTTTTTATCAAGTTCCTCTTTGATAAATACTCAATAAGGTTGAATGAATCAGATTTGTTAGTGAGGTACAAATCAAAGAACATTAATAATGTAGGTGATTTGGTATCTTATATTAAAAGCTTGAAAATAGAATAATATTTTTAATACAGCATATTATGAATAAATAATAGTAATGTCTGTAACTGTTATAAGCTTAATTAAGTTTGTTGTTAAATTATCTCTATACAGAATATGGTATGTATCATAAAAAGAAATAAAAAACTTGCTTTTCTTTTATATTAATCTTATCTTTGTATATATTAGTTGGTGTTCTTTTGAATAGTGCAAAACAATGCAGAGTATAGAACTTAGTTCGTTTCTAAATCGTTACCTGTTTGAATTTAATTCTTGCAAACTACTTGTCTCCTAATAGATTACGAAAAGCTTAATACCTACTTGTGTGAAATGTAATGTGTTTGGATATTCCGGCTGCTTCAACCCATTTCTTGATTGGGCGATTTATCCACGATGGATCTGGCAGTCCGGCAAACACAAGAAGTTCACCTTCCTTTTGTTCTCCACAGAGATTGTACGCTTGCTCTGATATAGGCATATATTCAACACCTTTTGTCTTTTGCTGAGTGAAATTCAGTCGATAGCCTCCATTGAACATTTCTACTTCCGACCATTTCAATTTTTGAATGTCGCAGTGACGAATTCCTGTTAAAGCAGAAAACAGAGCAGCACGTTTCAGTAATGGATCACAATGTGTTTGAGCTAGTCGGTTCAATTCCTCTACAGTGAGATATTCTCTTCGGCTTTCCCTTTCCTGAATACCTTTGACTTTCGCAGAAATATCAATAGTCAAGTAGCCGTCTATAAAAGCCTGCTTCAGTCCGGCTTTGAAGATGGAAAAGTATGTAGAAGCTGTATTTTGAGAAATTGTACCTCGTTTAGTACCACCTTGCGGTGCGTTCATTA
>OHRM01000097.1_pt1 | contig 78794 bp, 45 predicted proteins | sample 1578361 | NCBI WGS metagenome assembly OHRM01 (sample SAMEA3879590, study PRJEB24766) | human gut metagenome | biome: human-associated habitat; feature: feces | place: USA | collected 1985/1987 | reverse complement strand
AGCACAACACTTTTAATGTTGGGGTCCTGGGTTCGAGCCCCAGGCGGATCACCAATAAAATAAGCCAAATTGCTAATCCACAGCAGCTTGGCTTATTTCTTTTCTCAAAATTGTCTGCATATTGTCTGTAAAATCAAAAATTGCGTCAACATTCTGTCAACGCCGTGGCGTGGCAGCGCATAAAAGTCGTTTATGATTTTTTGCCTCCCAGACGCTTTCTTTCGGCTTCGAAGGCTTCGAGGAAGTGGATTTCTACCGGGGATAGCTGATATTGAGTGCGCTCGCGGAATTTATCGTATTCCTCATTGGCTTTGAGTTTGGCAACTTCGGCTGACACGCTTCCGGCATGGTTCAGCAATTCTTTCCCCGACAGCTTCAAAAAGTCGTCGAGCTTCTGAATCCAGTCTTTCATATACATCGGAACATGACTCTTTGCCTGGAGTTCGGCAAAATCGAGATATAGGTTGACGATTCGGTTCAGCATATCGACTTCCTCTTCCGACAAATAATTCTTGGCAATCTCCGTCTCATGTTTGGTGGGCATGGCTCCTCGCCATGTTGTCAGTCCCATGAAGTCCTTTTCGGCATTTGCACGGTCGTAGATTACCTCTGCGGCAGTATGTCCGTGCGCGGCAAAGTGCATCTTGTTCTGCACAGTCTTGAAGAACTGTTGGGTGATGGAGGTGCGAGGGTCATAGTCGATGCTGAGGGCGTAAATCTCCAGCACCTTGCGATAAAATACTTTCTCCGAACTGCGGATGTCTCGGATTCGGGCCAGCAGCTCGTCGAAATAGTTTCCTTGTCCGGCATTTTTGAGCAAATCATCATTAAGCACAAATCCTTTAATCATGTATTCCTTCAGCACCTGCGTAGCCCACTGACGGAACTGTACGCCTCGATGCGAGTTGACACGATACCCCACGCTGATAATCATGTCAAGATTATAAATGGGAATCTTACGCTCAACCTGTCGTTTCCCTTCCGTTTGAACTTGTGCAAAAAATGCACAAGTTGAATCGGAGGTTAATTCTCCTTCATCGTAGATTCTTTTGATATGTCGCTGTATAGTTGAGCGGTCGCGCTGAAGCAGCTCCGCCATCTGGTCGGCAGTAAGCCACACGGTCTCATTGGCGAGACGAACCTCAATCTTCGTCTCGCCTCCCTGCGTCTGAAATAATATAATCTGTCCGTTATCCATTTTATATCTTTTACTTATCAAACTTTATGGTTACAATTGTGTCAGCTGCTTTCCCATAAATTTCTACGAACTGTTCTAAGTTTTGTTTTACATATATTTTCTCATTTCTAAGTCCCTGAATGGTATCTAACATTGATTGTAAATTGTTACGTAATTCATTTCGAACTTTCTTGTCTCCATTTGACTCCACAATGATGTTAATGGATGGCCGAACAAAGGAGTCTTCCAATTCAAATATATTGACATATGGCATTTGCTTATTAACCTTTTCATTATAAAGATTTTGTAGCATAGTCCCTGCGAGAGGTAATTGATTATCATCCAAACAAGCAGTCAATCTCCGATTATACTCTCGAGTAACCTCTTCAAACTGATTGATCAATTTGCTTGATCCAGACTTCATTTCAGAAATGACATCACTTAAATTATGTTGGCATGATTTAAGTGATGAGATTACCTGTATAACTTTATGGTATTCATGTGTAGCAACGTCCTCGTTTTCATGCTGTATTTGTAGAAATCTATATAAATCCTCTTTATTTAACGAATCAAATATTTCGCATTTCAATAATACCTGTGAGTTAATATATGGAATATCAAACCTATCCTTAACATCGCAATATTCCTTAATAAATTTCTTAAATACTTCTTGCTGTTGTTTTAATGGTTCTAATAAGCTTTCAATCTCTGATTTCCATCTCAGACCTTCTCTTTCTACGCGTTTATTTTCTGTATGCTTCAACAATAGACGATCGATGACAACACCTAGCAACAACATTATTATTGGGAATGCGTAATCTAAAAATAGGTTCAAGTTAGTCTTATGCTCGGCATATATAACTTGTCCTACAGGAATAGGCTTGGATATGTTTATGGTGTCATCTAAAAACTCGGATTTTATAGTGTCCGAAGTATTCAGAATATTAAAAGGTTGCGGCTCTTTGGTAGTATCGTTGATTGTGGTAGAATCAGATACAGAAGTTGCTGAAACTATCAAGGATGAAATGCCTATGCTTATCGCAAATAGGACAATCCTAATCTTTTCAAATTTCATTATATTTTGTATATTATTTGAGTGTTGTGTATTTTTATTCATAAAGTCGTATGTTTATTTATAGCATTCAGGATGCTCCTTAGACTATTTTTCTGTTTTGCTCTGCTTCTTGTTCTTTTTAGAGGATACAAATCCAAAATCTGCGAAATCAGGAAACCAATCAGTTTCATAATGTATGTGAGCTAAGTATTTAAGAAAATGATATGGTGTTCCATCCGTTTTAAGCTTAATTGGAGAATAATCCTTCTTTAAATGATTAGGAAGTTCTTTTAATTCTTTAGGTAAAGGAATACTTGTCTCTACAGCAATCTCATTGTATAGACGCTTAGAAAACAAACTTACTTCAAGATTAGACTGTTCTATAGGATGTGATATCTGTAAATTAGTATCCTCTTTAATTACAATCTCATATAATTTTTGATATAATTCCTCAGCATCAATCCAATATAATAATTCTGCTAAAATAGTTAAAAGCAGAGAAGATTCATCGTGATAATTAGGGGATTTAACAAAGGCACTCTTCGCAAGTTCTCGTCGATTGCCATACAGTTCCGGGAACATATCGCTGTCTTGCTTGCGAATTATGACATTAATAACCATACGAATAATCCAGTTGGCTATGGTTGTTCCAACTTCTTCCGTAGGAGGCTGTATGGTCATTAAAAATTTTATAACAAGCAATATTGGTATAGAATGAGTATCTAATAGTGGAATATCAAAGCCAGAGTTACAGTTTAAGATTCGTATAACTAATTCAATCCCTGATTGATCAAATTTTTTCCGTTTTTCAAAAGGCAAATATTCTCTAATTGCTAAATGATAATATATTACATCACTTATAAAATCAAAGCATCTAAGGGGATAAAAAATATTCTCAGACTGAAGACCATTAACCATATAGAGCCCCTTATATTGCGTAGCAAGAGGGATTAATTTATCCAAATACCTAGAATAGATATGCAAATGAAGTTTAACAAGCTTGCCAAATAAACTTAGAATTTTTTGATTTTTGGTTTTATTGTTTTCAAGTATCCATGCCCATGCTTTCAGAACAGCTATATCTGATGCTCTTTTAATAGGCAGAAAATTATTTATACGTTGACTTTCCTTTAATAGAATAGCCAACATGAGATTTATTGAGGAAAAGCATTTACTTAAAAGTCTTGGTTGTGACCGATTACTTGGACAATATGAGAGTTGGATATCAACAAGTTTCTCAAACTCACTGACATCCCATCCCGGAGCATCATACATGACCAAAATACGTTTTACCAACCGGTACGAATCCTCATCACGATAAAGACATTCGTCAAATAAATGCTTAGAGAAAAGATCTGTAAGCTTTTCTATTCCCCAGCGTTCGAATCCTCCATTTGGGAATTCCCGTTTAATAAATCCTTCAAAATGTGGTCTCGTATTATCTTGTAATATACCATTATGAACAAATACAATTACAGTTGGAAGAGAATTGAATCCAGGGATTGAGGAATCAGGAAATTCCACATCCTTTGCCGCCAAGATAGATTCTCTAACTCCATCTTGGCAATTAAATGTGCGATCGGTTATATCTTTTGCGGCATTTCCTTTTAACTCGAAATACCATTTGCATTTACGACCTTTTTCATCCTTTCCAATCGCTATAACATCTTTCCCATATTGAGATTGCCCTTTGGAATTTTTGGGAGTAGATACAATTTGAAAACCCATGCTTTCTAAAAGTATCGGGAATATATAATCGAGTTCGTCATCCTCCTTTAGCGATTCAAGATACTCACTTATTACTCTGTTATTCATCTTCGTTTTTGGTTATATCCCAGTCTTTTAAGAGCATATTTGAAAATTCTCGTTGTTCCAAGGGTGTTTTGGATGCAAGCATCATTGGTGCCAAAACAGAATTTGATATTTTGGCAAGGGGAGTAACTTGTCCATTTCTCCAGAATCCACCTCCTCGCCCTAGAGTAAGTGGCCTGAAAAATTCAAGCACAAAGGATTTATGCGTTTGTTCATATTTCCGTAAATGTTCTTGAATAAACTCTTGCTCGCTTCTACGTGCAATCTCAAAAACATGTGGAAAATAGTTTTCAGATGAAAGCTCAATGCATTGATTTGCTAAATCAAATCGTTCATTAAACACATTAAGCAACTCTTTATAATACTTCAATTCATCACTCTCATTAAAATGACCCTTTTCAATTATTGTTTTGAATAAGCCAAAATAGTTTAATGTATAGTCAATTATGATTTTAACAAGAATCGCTCTAACTGCCGCAGAATCCGAATTGAAGACATGACACACATGTCTTCCGCGATGTTCTGCTTCTCCATAGTCTTGAGTAAGAGAGGCTGCGAATCTGACTTGAATATCTTCATCAAAATTCAGAATATCTATACCCTCAATAGACGGTTTATAAGTATCAAATAATTTTCTGCCCAAAAACCTTTTATCTCCACTATCAGATATTATTAATCCAGTAATTAGTCCGGTTAGTGAATCTTGTATCTGTCCATATATGTCTGATACTAAGGATACAATAGTATCAATTAATGCCAAAAGTTTATGCTGTTCAGATAAACTACTGATTAAATCTTTAAGAAGATTAATTTCAAACAAATCACGAACTTCATACTTTGATAGTATCAATGAGATTTCATCCGGAGTGGTATCCGCACTAAACAAGGCTTTTTTAGCCGAATTAGCGAATTCCTCCGTAGTAACAACTTTGTCTAAGTTATTTGTGAATTTATCAAAATCTCGCATAACTCATACAGTTATATTATATCCACATTTAGCTTCATTCCTATGTAAGAGGCAATGGCGAGGATTTGTTTGCGTTTGGTGGCGGTGTCAGAGCAGGTCATCAGGAGCCATCCGTTGCCGAGGGGTTTCTGAGCTGTCTTATACTTTTTGTCTACTGTGTTGCTGACAAGCGGGATTTTGTTAGCAATTAGGCCTACTGCTCGCACTTTGTCCACCCCTACTTTAAGAACAAATTTATGCAATGACTCCCAAGCAGTACGCTCTTCGATGATTGAGCCGTCCGGCATAGTTATCCGTAGGTGAGTTCGCGGGTTGGTTACAACTTTCTTACCTCCCTTTTTATTCTCAGTATGTTCAACTACCGGATCTGGTTTGATTTCCACAGCGTCAGGGAGTACATCTGCGATATTGCGTTTACGGGAGAGACTGACCTTAAGAGGAGTTCCGGGAACATAGTCAACGACTAAAACGAGTTCGCGTTGGACTTGTGCCAAAGCCGGTTCAATCTTTTCAGTAAGAGTCGGTAGAATCTCAGTGCGAATGAGGTCCTCTTCAAGTTTGGCGGCTTCTTGTTTTAACCGTTCATCAATTGGGAGATTAAGCTTGCGCAGATTCTCCATTGTGATATATAATTCGCTTAGTGTTGACATGACTTTAGAATATTTTAATCAAGGATTTGATGCTTTTGAGAATCTTGCGCGTAATTGAGAAATTGCAATGAAAATTTAAGGTATGGTTGCAACTTTTTATTCATCAAATATACTATCTGTAACTGGATATATCGTTTTAAGGTATCTTCAGAAACCTTATGTCCGGAAAACACATAGGCATTCTGTTGAGATAATAATTCTTTAGTTTCATCCTTAATTCTGATATTATATGGCTCATATCCATATACGCTATAGGGACTATTGCTCTTTTTGTATTCCCAAGTATATGGAAAGGAATCGCCTATGCACCCTTCTTTATATTCTGATATGATGTTATTCAATCTCTTCTTAAAAATCAGATATCGGATTATTATATACATCAAATATGCGGTGAATGAGATAATCAACCAAATCCATACAGGAATATTGTAGTTCCACAACCATTTTTTAGTGAAAGAATACACTATTCCCGATGCAATTAAACTGCCAATAACTCCTATAATAATACCTTTGATGTTTTCTCTATTCATATATTATAAGTTGAATGATTCGTATTGTTCGCGGGTGATTGGAGTCTCTGGATCAACAATCAGCACCTCATCGTAAGTTAAGTCATATAAATGATATATTTTCTCATTTATGAGAGTTAAAATATCATTTATATCGATAGAGGAATCTTCTACTCTCCTTATTGTAGCTTCCTTTGCCAGTTTACCCAACAAGCGCATATCCTGAGATGACATTGGAGGAATTGGAAGACCATCTATCATATCTTTTGTGAAAGTTATTCCACCACAATAACTGCTTGACGAATATTTTGTTTTTAAATAGAATATTGCAAAAGTTGAATTTAAAATAGCTGAAATACTGTAGAGTAAGTGTATATTGTTGCTGTTTATAACAAGTGTGGTTTTACCAGGCAGGTAAATGCCATCTTCATCAACAAATGCGTCTAACAAATTCAAGCCTTTTAAAATGATTTTAGGGCCTTTAGCCTTATTAATATAGGCTTTCCCAAAGGTCTCTTCAAATTTCGCAATAGGTATATAAGGAGTAAGGGGCTTGTATCCTAATTCCTTCGTTAAGTATACAATCTCTTTTTGCCCCCAACGAGTTGAAAACTTATCTAAAGTACCGGTATTGACCAAACGATATGATGTCGTTTTCTCCTCATTTTTAATTAATGGGACCAATTTATAGGCATCTCCTGTAGAACATGCACCTTCACATTTTACATATGACGAAATGTGGGATTCTGAAATGTCATCAATCTTCTGAATCAGTGTTGCATTTTCTGAGAAAATAGAATCAATTAAATAGGGATCCTCAAGAACGCAAGTTGAGATTGTACCGCGCTTCTCAATTTTTTTGTCGGAATTGAATACAAAACCTTCTATAGAATCCGATGAAGGTATGAATATCGTGATGATGGCATCAACTGTTGCACTATCAAAAACTTTACTTCCTGCATGCACTATGCTTTTCAGCTGATTTTTCATGCAGAACTTTCTAAACTTTTTCCCGAATGGTTTAGAAAGCCATTTATCTGGAGTAATGAAACAAATTACACATTTTGACAGGGCTATCCCTTTTTCAAGAAATGCCATATACATATCCCAATTACCAGATATATATTTATATGTGCATGAGATATATTCCCGTTGGTTGGTTAAACCCAATTGAGTCATCGTCTCCGAATCAATATAGGGCGGATTACCGATTACTATGTCAAACCCACCATTGGCGAACACATCAGCGAACCAAGTATGCCACAGGAAGAATTTATCGTTTGCGGATAAATCATTAATATCCTTCATAAACTCTTCGCTCTGTGTGAGCTCAAAGATTTGGCGTCGAACATTATTGAGAATGTCATTGAAAATCTTCGCTCTCTTTCCATGATCTGATTCGCTGTAGTAATTTGCAAGGCTTGAAATCAATAATTCTGCATCATCGTTCTGAAGTCCAAGACTTCCAGGCTCCCCAATATTAACTTTGGTTAGTCGCGACAGGTCTTTGCCGTTGTAACTCTCTAATAGGGAATTACCCTGCATGATTTTGAAGTGGAGGTTCGGTAGAGGTTCGGGGTCTTTAGCATCAACAACCATCGCCAACCAAAAGCGTAGGCGGGCAATATCGACAGCTCCTTTTTCAATGTCAACTCCATAGATATTCTGCTCCATAATATGCCGTTTCATTTTTGAACGGTCACGCACAAGACCAAGAGCGAGATATATTTTCGACAAGATGTTGACAATTCCCATTGGGAAAGCACCTGAACCGATAGCCGGGTCGCAGATTTTCACGTCAACAAGTTTCTTAGCAAGATATTTGCGTTGTTCGTCGTTTAGCAAATCTGCGTCCAGCGTTTCTACGAAGTTACGAATAAGTTCGTGGGAACGCTCCGGTATGCCATTAAGAAGATATGCTATGATAGATTCACGGCACATGTATTCCACGATTTCTTTTGGGGTATAGAACGCGCCTTTATCTTTGTTGTCTTCGAGAAGATTTTCAAAGATACAACCCAACATTTCGGGGTCTATACCAACCTCTGCATCTTCGGGGTCGTTCTCGTCGATGGTGAAGTTGTATTGGTCAAAGAAGTCAAACAGACGCTTGAAATAATCAGACGGGATGATGCAAGTGCGTTCGTCGATTTCGTCCTGCTGAAACAGGCCACCGTTAAGATACGGAATTTTATCGGAATCCGGCAAGGATGCGACATCAGCTGAACGATGTTCGGAACGAGTATTCAGCACACCGAAAAAGAGCGGTTCGAGCACTCCATCAAGGAAATTGTCTTGCAATTCGGAATGATAAAACAGGTCGTGCATGTATTGTCGATTTCCGGCCAGCCATCCTTTGCGTTGAAGAAAATACAAAAATACAATACGACCAAACATCTTCTTTATGTAATCACGCACGAGTTTATCGCTACCCTCAAAAGATGTTGCAAGTTGCGGGTTTGGGGCATGGATTGTCTTTTCTACCCATTTCCCTGACTCCTTTACATAGCGTTTACCGGTAAGATATTGCACAAAATCAGCATACAGCTCGCGGTATCTGTCAAAGAACTCGTCGCTGAGGGCTTCTACTGAGAAGGCTTTTGCAAAATCTTCGTCAGTCTTAGGGCTTCGAGCAAGTGCGATGAAACGCTCAACGGCGGTGCGACTACGATAATCTTTACCGAAAACATAGGTGTAGCGTTTGGCCGTGGCGCGGGTGGCGGCAGTAGTCCGCTCCTTATATACGTAAGAGAAACGCCAGGGCCGTTGCGCTTCGTTGTCGTAATGGAACAGAATAAACGCGTGGGTAAAAGTCATCGCTTCTGAGGCAATGAACTGCTTAATCGCCACACGAGAGTGTTGTATCTTGCTGCCGGGTCTAAGAGTGACATCGTAGAGGGCTATCGGGTCAGAGTCTACACGGTCAATGTCGGCGACATGGATAGCTGAAAAGATATTCGCATTGTCTGCACGTCGGCGCTTATCAGGTGAGTCGATGATGTCAATATCAATACTTGTTATGACGTCCTCAGAAAAGATTGGCTTTAGGATTTTGTCAATAAAGACATCTGAGCCTGGATAGCTGTTTTGAAAAATATGTTGGAGTTGTTCTTTCATGGGATACAATGTGATTATTTAATGATTGCGATAGCGACATTTGACTGGCCGCGGCGCTCGTGAGCTTGTGTAGCTATGTGAGCAAACGTGGTCTGCAGCCATGAGTTAATTTCAAAATCTGCTCCAAACAGCGAAAGTTGACCGGAGGAGTCGCGTTGCTTCTGTTTCAGGAGAGTCTTGATAACAAAATTATTTTTGTTGCGTACAAGAGAGTTAACTTGTGCCAGGAGTCGCTTTGTTTCATTGGTAATGTCCTGTCGACCGCGTAGCTCTCGAACATATTCCTGAGCGTCTTTGATTCGTTCATTGCTATCACGACCGCCCAAACGATGGGTGACGTGGTTTTGGTATGCACGAAGCGCGTCTTTTAAGTCTGGTGCATCTTTGTCGATTACATGGCTTGTAAAGCGAGCTTCGGGCGCGCAATGAAGATATTGCATCGTGAGCAATGGCGAAATAATGGAGGCTTTTGGCTCGAAATCATCAGCAATTAGTACGGATACAAGTCCTTCGGTCTGATCGGTAAATATATATAGACTGTCGGAACATCCTTCAGTCGGATAGTAGCCGCCGAGACTGTCAAGCGGCAGGGATTTAATATATTCAAATTGTTCAGGCTGTTCTGCCACAAAATCTTTCAACTCGCGAATATAGATACCAAAAGGAGACTCATCTCCATCGACTGTATGAGAGAGGTCGTTCTCTCGAACTTCTTCACGTTCGGAGAACACCTTGCTGTCTTCGCCAAACATTTCATGGAATGATTGGAGTTTGGCGTAGGCTTTCTCAATAAGACGAATTTCTCTATTGCCTTCATCGGAAGGGAAAAAATTATACACGTGAACAAAATCCTCGACCGATCCGATGCGATTTACACGGCCTATGCGCTGCATCAAGCGTGTGGCATTCCATGGGGCGTCGTAATTGAGAATTACATTTGCGCGGTGGAGATTCACGCCCTCGGCCAGGACCTCGGTAGTCACGATTACGTCGTAATCATCGCGACGCTTTTCTGGAGCAAGGTTGGCATCAAAGTTTTCCGCGATGCGGCGCGCCATCTCATCGCGGTTCTCGGCTGTGATTGCCAACGGGCGGTGTCCGGCATTTTTCAGGGCGCGCTCAATGGATTTGAGGGTATCAATAGCTTCCGAGAAGATTACTACACGAGGCTTATTTTGACCACTTGGATTATTGATTTCAGGATTGAAAAGTTCGGGAATGGCCTGTTTGAAACGCTCAAATTTGGGATCGAAGTCATTTCGGTTCCAACGGTCGAGTAAGCGGCTGATGATTTTCCGGTCAGCGAGGAGAGCTTCCCTATATTCCAATCTAAAGTCGGAGGCGTGGAAAAGCCTATTATTTTCAGGCTTGTCTTGGATTTTGCGCTCCATCACATTTTGGAATACATCAAAATCTCCATCGGCATCAAGGAAAACCTTGTTAACATCAATATCGGGGCATATATAAACAGCATCATGGTCAAGCATCGAAATCATTACGTCGAGATACTTCAACTGATTGTCGAGCGAAGACTTGAATGCAATTATAGAACTTTCAAGACGCTTGACAAGCATTATCTTCATGATTTTCTGCAAACGCCTTGTGATAGACTCAACAGTCAAATTGCGTTTCTCATAAAGCCTTTCGTTTTTCTTTTCCTTGAAAAAAGTAATGGCTGCATAGCGCGAGAACTGTATAGCATCAGGATGAGTGTCCGAGACAGGATAAATGGCATTGATTGTGTCGAAGAACAGTTGCTGCAATTCTTCGTCCATGTGGTATTCGAGTTTATGTGGCCCTTTAATGGTTGGAAATTTTAGGCTTGCGCTATCCTCGGGATAAAGCCTCTTAATATCAGTTCGAGTACGACGCACGACAAGTTCATTAAGAACACGTTCTCGAATTTCCTTTGACACTTCTGCAATGATAGCTGTCGCTTCGGCACGTTGCTCTGGCGTATCTGCCGGCATATTGCGAGCGTCCTTAAATCGTCCTTTCATTGCATTGAAGAATGAATCAAGCTTACCACCGGGCACATTAGGAAGATTGCAGTTATTGGCATCGCGCAAGAAGAGAGTTATTTGATTGTATAGGTCTTCCGGTGTATTATTCTGTGGAGTCGCCGACAGCAAACAAAGATATGGCGTTGGATTGGACATGCCAATAAGTTCATCCAGTGCTTCGTATTTTTGAGTGCCGCGATTACGGAAATTATGACTCTCATCCACCATAATTAACCCATACTGCACTTTGTCGAGCTCTCCGTCAAAGTCGTCCCCTCCGTCAAGTTCATCTTCTCCACCGATAAGATTTCCAATAGATCCGGTAGTAATGAAGTCTATGCATGGTTCAATCTTGGTGGCATGTTCGAGGTCAAAGTCGCGGATTGTATCTTCCCAGCCCCTACGTATTGATGGTGGAACCACAACAAGCACCTTGCGAGGACGATTAAGTACTTCGGCTTGATCAAGGAACATACGAATCAGCAAAAGCCCAACAACAGTCTTGCCAAGTCCCACGACATCGCCGAGCAAGAAACCTCCATAGCGTTTCATAATAGAGAATCCTTGCTTTACAGCGTCAAGCTGATAGTCCAGTGGCTTGTAAGATATAGGGAGATAAGTTTTGAGGATGTTGGTGGTTTCTGCATCAATAATATCGCCAAACTGCGTCTGAAGATACTTGATATAGACATCGTAAGGAGTGAGAGGATTTTCTGCCTCATTGTCTTTCTCAATTTCTATACCAATAGGTGATGGCTTAAGGATATTCTTAATAAACTTACCGGACCATAATTCGCTATTCTGCCATAGCTCCTCAAACCAAGCTTTGTGAGATTTAGATGTCGAATACTCTGTAAACGGTGCTGCTACGCTGTTACCATTTTCTTCAAGGTAATTTAACTCGGCATTGCCCTGTAATCCTTTTAATGTAAAATTAGAGCTACCAACAATTCCAGTAGCAAGCATATGATTATTCCCGAGGAAGATGTAACATTTAGCATGGAGGAATTCTTTATGCTCTCCCTGACCATAAACGCGAATCTCAAACTTACCACCGGGATTCTCTTCGGTCAGAGCGTTATCGATAATAAGCTTACCGATGGGCTTATATTCATCCGTGAGAGAGTCCACATCTCTCTGAATATAGAAATCAGGGAATTGGCGTACTTCTTGAGATGCCTGATAATATTGAAGTTGTGGCTCTTGACCTATCAGTAAGTCAAGTTTGCCTCCTCGCGCGAAAAAGCCTTTAAGTTCTTCATAGACCAAAGCCGTGCCGGGCAAGTCCCAATAACCTGTCGCAATCATAATATGATTACAATCAGGTCGTGAGACCAACTCTTTAACATATTTAAAGAGCTTAAACTGCTCGGAATTATCAATTAAGGCATTTGCCATATCATGAAAAACAAAAAACTCCGTCGGCAGTTATCTGATGGCTGGCCGAGCCTGTAACGACTGCGTGGAAGTTTTGGAATTTGATTGGTTGTTGGCTTCGTCAGCCATTTGTGTTTAACCTTGTGGCCATTTTCAGATGTTTATAGTTTCTCCAATTACAAAGTTAATCAATTTTCGTGAAAGTTTGGCTATCAGGCATAAATAAATTTTATCGTCTACCTGGTATACCGCGTTTGGGCTGGGATGGTTTCAGCATCTTGTGAGCGTGCATCATGCATCGGTAGGCGAAACGGCGGTCATCTTCATCTTCTTTGCGCCCCCATGGGAGCGAGCTGTCGCTGCTACCGCCTCCGCATGATTGGGCGAATTGCGTCGCGCCATCGAGATAGCCGAGGAACAAATACATCGCACACTTCAATATCTCGTTGGGTCGCTCGGCGATTGCAGTCAGGAACTCGCCATCAACCCTGGCTTTCAGTTCCGACGGCATAGCGTCCAGCAGGGAACGGACATCAACAACCATCCTGGCAAAGACGGCATCAGTAAGCCTCATGCGCACCTGCTCCTGATTCTTTTCCGTGAACTCGTGGAAATTCTTTTCCGCATTATCTCGTTTCTCGCTGAGTGCGTCAAGTTCATCCTGAAGTTCGGTGAGTTGCCGGTCGGCGGTCTTTAGCTTGTCGCGCTTGTCGGCAAGTTTCTGTCCGGTAGATTCAAGCTGGTTTTCAAGTTCGGCGATGCGACGACGCAGTTCGGAAACATCTCCGGCACCATTCTCGATGTCTGACTCCAACCGGGCTATCTCGTCATTCAGCTCAGTCTCCTGTCTTTCAAGATTCGCAATCATGGTCGTTAGACCCTTCACTCGCCGCTCCGATTTCCGAATCTCATCTTCGAGCTGACGCAACTGTTCGCGGTTGTCGTCTATAAGTGTTTCGAGTCTGGCGTTCTCACGGTGAAGGTCGCGATTGTATTCAGCGGTCGAGCGATGGCGTGCGCCGGTCTCGTGAATGTCGTCGCCACGATCAAGGCCGTATTTACGGTTCACTTCGGCAAGTCGGGTATGCAGATCTCTCATGTGTTGCCGAGCTTCGACCTTGTTCTTGCCTCCGAGCACCTCCTTTGAACAGAGGCGTCCGTCGGCGGTCAACGGCACGAACACACAATGCGCATGTGGTCCCGTTTCGTCGAGATGGACTATGAACGAGGCTACGTTTTCCTCTCCGAATTCACGGCATACAAAACCGTACACATCCTTTGCCCATTGCTCGATTTCAGGTTGCCGAATCAGATGCCCGTTTGTTTCCTCATAATCGTTCAACACCTGAGAGCCGAACGCCATCTCGCGCATCCGCTCACGGTTGCCGCCGAATACGACCATGACTGCACGGTTGGAAATGGCGGTCACTCGGGCATTCGGTCGGAGATGTTTTTTGATTATCTCATCGACCTTGTCGCCGATACGCCGCGATTCGTCGATTTCGGTTATCCTGCCTCCGGGTCCGACTTGAAAATTCAAGGCGGTTCGGGAGCGGTCGTAATTGTGGTCGGGATTCTTGGCCTTTTGCTCGAAGAATTCTTTGCTCCAGTTGCGCTGATGTTCGTTGCTGACATTGGCATCGACTGATTTGACGGATTTGAAGTCCATCATCTGTTTAGGTGACGACATATAAATATTGGTGCTTTTGGTTATGGTTTGGTTGGAATTGATTATATAATAGGGGTGCTTGCACAGTCAGTCTCCGCATCGGAGCCGTCAACCTTCGCATGAAGGTATATTAGGCTATACCCTCATAGGTCTTATTGCAAGCAATCTCGCTCTGTTTTTCCGGATGCTCCCGACATCTATTCAATAGCGGCCTCGAAGTCCGGAATACGCTGTTTTGTGAAATTAAAATCGGTAGAATTTTGATGAAATGATGAAAGCGTGTGTAACTCGCAGTAATACAGCTCTATCTGATTCATCACAAGATGATAATTAATGGAAGGGAAAGAATAGGAGGCTTTTCAACGCCTGTAAAACCTTTTGATGAGAGCCTGCGGCACTATAACGTGTTGATTTTCTTCCCTTTCTTTAATTCATTCATCAATTCATCAAAATAGAGATAAATTCAAAATAAAATCTTTAGTGACTGTGTAGTATCTGCCGACTGAGGTCTTGGCGGTGTACTTGGCAGGTGGAATCCCCATCGAATAGAAGCGGTAGGTAAGAGAGTTTGATGCCGGTTTGAGGTGCCAGTAAATCTGCAACAGCCGGCGTATCTCGCTCGTCTCGGCACGGACATTGCGATAGTTGAGTAGGGTCGCAAGGTCGTTAACGACGAAGGACACAGATGTGTCGCGGGTGTAATCCATTATCTCAATCAGCAATTCGGCAACCTCAAACTCAATTTTGGAGCGGTTGGAGATTACGATGCGGTTGAGAGCTGCGGTACGCAGTCTTTCCGAACTGAACCACATTCTGTTTTCGCATTGTACCGATAGCTCTCTCTGCATAAGGAAGTGGAGAAACGCCGGAATCTGTGCCACAAGTTTCTTCATGAAGAACGGGTCGTCCGTTTCCAGAGAATTGACCTTTCGAACCCAGTAGCGTACTTCCTCTCGGTCAATTACAATAGGAAAATGCTCGTTGTTGGAACAGAGGACGAACTTGCCGAAAAAGGCAATCTCGTTTCGGTCCTTGCCTTTGGACTCCATCTTGTAGGATGTTGCCGTACTGAGGTTTTTCAGTCGCTCGGAATCCTCTCGCCGAGAAAGCAAGACTTCATCAACCATGATAAGCAGCTTGCCAGCCCAGTCGGAATTGAACTTGCTGCGGAAGTCCTCGTTGGTGTTGAAGGTCGCGTTGTCCTGAAAGATTGCCTTTAGCAGATTGAGGAAAGTGGTCTTGCCGGTGTTACGTTGCTCGGATACCAATATCAGAATCGGAAGTTTTTGAAGCGGCATCTGATATAGCAACTGGATATAGTCAAGACCATACTCATAATGCTCCTCGAAGATATGGCGAAGCAGCCCGTCAATCGCGCTCCAATCGCCCGGTTCGGGATGGTGCGTGATAGGCTCATAGAGATTGTAGGCGTTGCCGATTATCTTGCGGTAGTCGGTATGGCTCGGAACGGTGCAGAAGCAATCATACTTCGGTATATCATTCAGATAGTCCTTCCCGAAGTCAGCTTTGATGGTCGAAACCTTCCAATAGACAAGACACTTACAAGTGGTGCCGTTTGCCTGTGGTCGCAACACCTCCCGGTAATAGTCCGTACCTACGCGGATATAAGGGCACCCGCTTCCATCTTGATTCGACAGATCGTTTTGCTCAAGTGTAATGTCAGAATATTCCACATCAACCACCTGCGCTTCATCATCCGATGCCGCATAGCTATGAGTTGGCTCATCGACATAAGCCGGAAGTAACTGGATAGAATCAGTTGTCATATCGCACCCTTTATCATGCGTTCAACATCCGATAGGCGGTATCTTACCTTGTTGCCTATCTTGATTTTCTCCAGATACTTGTCGTTATCCCATCTCCATAAGGTTGATAAGGTTACGCCGAGCATCTTGGCTGCTTCCCTGGCGGTGATGTAGATTTCTTCCTGAGGCGAGTTTGCCTCAATCTGTTCCTGATTCCAGGCTTTGAAAGCCTCTCGCAGATCATCAATATTCATGATGACCATTGTAGTTTGTTTTGGACTTGAATTTTGGTCGTTGTAGAACATTAAAACTTTAAACGGTTATTGTTTTATCAGCGCAATAATGATTGCGTAATTATTTGATTTTTTCGCAAAGTTATAATGTATAAAACGGTTTGTCAATAGCTCTGCAATACTTTTAAGTATCTATAATAAAGGAGATTATATTTATATATAAATCAAAAGGCCATATTGATTTAGCAGATGTTCACATAGTATTTCCGCTCGATGGAACTTCATGGAGCAAATTGAATATGTCTCCAAGGGACTGACAGTAAATTGGGTTTCATGGCAGGTACAAATTTTATCATTCGTTAGAAAATGCTCCCGGATTTATATATTGTTGAATTAAGACTATTTAACTGCTATCTTTATGCAAATTCATTCATACAGCCACCTGTTTTTTCGCGATGACAAAAAAGAAATCCGACAATGCGAGCTATCGAATTGCCGGATTAGAGATGGAGTATCGTTAGAATTTTTGTTATTGCTGGTCGATTACCTCCCAAGAGCCGCCTTTGTCTGGCCCAATACGACGGACAAGTCCATCTGACATCAAGGATTCCAATCTGCGTTTAACGCTACTTTCATGAATCCCCAATGCTATTGATATTTCTGCTCTACTGATTGACGGATTTTCCCTCATCAATTCGATAATTTTCTTTTTCTGGTCGGTTTTCTGGTCGGTTTTCTGGTCGGTTTTCTGGTCGGTTTTGGTTCGGTTTGTATCGGTGCTCTCTGAACCTTTGAACTGTTCGATATCGGTTGTGCCGCCAAGGTTTATTGCCACGAATTTTTCTCGTGGGATAAGGACGGTAACACCTCCTTGCTCGACCGAGAAGGTAGGCGGAGTAAGACCGTCGGCCTTGAAGCCGTTGACAATCTTCTCAATGCCTCGACCCCATGCCTCGATGAATCCGGCTCGATAGAATGCTTCCGCCATTTTGGGGTTACGGGGCTGAGAGGTATGCTTGCCCATGAGCTTTTCAACTGATAAATCATCCGGCAGTTTGCCTTCATTCCAAAGTCGGATGTGGTCGCTATAAACGCTCATCTGCGTCCATGTGCCTTGATGGTCGCGGTGGACGATTGAGTTGCAGATGATTTCGCGTAATGCTTCTTCCGGTAGTTCAAGCGGCTCAATGCGCTGCAAGCCCTCATAGTGAATAGGGCGTATCAGATACTTCTCGTCCAAAACACGCATCACTCTTTCAGGCATCTGTATGAGGTTGCCGTCAACAATCTCCTGACTCAACAAGTCATAATTGGTAGAGCCGAAACGACCTATCTTGAACGCAGATGTAACGAATCGTCTTTGAGGATGCTTGCCAAAAAGCAAGATGGCGCCATTGCACGGAACACCATCCTCCATCAGTCCAAGATTAGAGATGACTTCTTCCGGCGTGGAGTTTTCTGCATCGGGTGACATTCGTTTCTCATTGATACCTTTCTTCAGAAAGTACCGAATTGCCTCCGGATCTATATCATCAATCGTAGCACCATAGCAAGGCATATCTTCCCAGCTTCTGCCGAATTTCTTCATCAGAAACTGCTGCAATGCCAGACCGCGCAACTCTTGGTTGGTCGCTCCGCTTCGCATATAGAAAACTCCTTTATAAGAGATGGGAATGTTTGACGGTTCGACACCTATCTCAATTATATCTTTCCCGTCACGCTCTATATGGCTGACAACCGGAACAATACCCAACATCGCCACTACCTTGTTGGGGATATCCTCAAGTTGTTGATGAAGATGCGTCACACCATGGACAGACATGTCATCGTCAATGCCAATATATAACTTTCCACCCTGCGCATTAGCGAAGCCGCATACCCATTTTAGGTACTCGTCTTTCCAAATCCGCTTATATTCAGTGTTATGATTCTCGTTGTTCATAATGCAAATTTAGCAAATATACGCCATTTCAATACCCCATGACATTGACAAGCTCACGCTTCATGTCCTCGTCTATCTCGCGGTATCTTGCAAAAGCCTTGCTGCCTACGGAATGTCCGCTCAAGGCACTCACAAGGTTCTGGTCTTTCACCTTCTTGTAGAGGTTGCCTACAAAGGTTCGCCGAGCCATGTGGCTGGTTGCGATGGTATTGATAGGCACCTGTTCCTCAACTCCTGTTGTCGGATTGAGGCGAGTAACAAGGCGTGTGATTCCGGCAGCTTCGAAAATTTCCTTGATTGCTTCATTATATTTCTGTTGGGATATGAACGGCAACAATCGACCATCCTTGACTTCATCACGGTGCTTGTCAATGATGAACCGCGCCCTATCTGATAACGGAACACGAATCGTTTCCGGGTGTTCCTCCGCTGTCTTAGAGGCAATGTACTCCACACCGCCATTGATTACATTAGCAGGTGTCATTTTCATCATATCACCCACGCGGCAACCGATGCAACATTGGAAAATGAATATATCCCTTTGAGTGTCAAGATGCTTATTGTATGAGAAATCGAAATCTGCAAGCTGCAACACTTCTTCATCCTTAATATAGATGGGGGTGCCGTATTTCTCCGATATAGTGGTTGTGTATTTCGTGAACGGATTATTCGACGTTATACCTTGGGCGTGGCACCAATGGAACAGAGCCTTGAAGCGTTTCGTAAAAGTCACCATATAGTTATCGCCTCTCGGTTTTGGCCTCTTGACCTTATGCGTCTTGTGGGTAATGGAAGGGAAAGACTTGTAAATATTAGGATACTGGTCATACAGTTCCGGTTCAGCCCGAAGGAAAGCCTCGAAAGCATAGATGTCCTCAGTTGTGCAAGTGTCAAAAGAGAACTTGTAAGATTTCTTACACGTCAGACGCTGATACAACTCGAAACGATGCAACGCGCGCTGAAGGACACGGTAATGCCTCTCGCGTGGTTCCGACAACTGTTTCTGCCTAAGAAACTCGTCTATAATATCATCGAATGACATCTTCTTCGCCTTTACCTCTTTAGGCGCATACTTTTCGGGATTGCGCCATCGGTCAATCTCTTTAGCGATGAAATCCTTTGTGAGCTTTTCGTGAGGTGTGGTCTCAGTCAGTTTCAACAGGAACTGTTCAAGAGCCACCAAAGAACCCTCCACCTCCCGAAGCTCTTCCAGTTCTTTTTGGTTGGCTCGTGGTTTTACAATTTCACCATTCTTAAAACGGGAGGCAGACACATATAAGCCGGTTTTAAGTCTGAGTTGGGTAGTCCGGTTAATAGTTAATCGGAAGAGGATTTCAGCTCGACCATATTGGTCGGCTTTAGCTGATAATGAGCGTACTATCTTTGCCATAAGGAGAGATTTACTATGTTTAATGCAAAGTTAATACTTTAGACCGATGCCACCAAATTTTTGTCTGCAAATTGTCTGCAAAAATAAAATCTAAGAAAACAAGAATGAAATTCTTATTTGAAACAATACGATTTCTATCAAAATATATAGCACTAAATCAGCAAATTATATATCTCATGACATTCCATACTTATTTCACTGCATTTCAAACTTCTGCTCCCAGGCGGATCACCAATAAAACAAGCCAAATTGCTAATTCATAGCAATTTGGCTTATTTATTTCTCTAAAATTGTCAACATTTTGGAATTCTACAAGTCGTCTTTTCAGCCTACTTTCTTTTTTTGCAATTAGTCCACATTTTGTCAACAAAGCTGCGCTGTCAACGGATTTTTGGAGTCAGCGGATTTTCTATGTGGGTGGCTTGGGTGGATCAATAGGATAGTCTTGTAATTGTATTCATGGCTTTGGTTGCTCAAAATTGATAATACCCACGTCGATATTGAATAAAATAGGGCTATTTTATTCAACACAGCGATTTGATTGAATAAAATTCACTATATTTGCAGTCTAAAACAGACTGTAATGAAAACAACTATACTCAATCAGCGGTCGGAGCGTGACGAACTGATGTCGCGTCCATATCAGCAACGGCATACCAAGTATGACGCTGACGAACTTTTGCAAAATCCGCTTATAAAACTTATAACCGGCCCTCGCCGCGTAGGTAAATCAGTTTTTGCCCTGCTGATGTTACAAGGCAAGAATTTTGCCTACCTAAATTTTGACGATAATCAGTTGCTTGAAAAATGGGAGGAGGATCTGGCAATGTCAGCACTTGATGATGTCTATCCCGATTATGATTTCATGCTGCTTGATGAAATTCAGAATCTTCCTGATTGGGATTTGTGGGTAAGCAAGCTTTACCGTCGGGGAAAGAATCTGATAATAACCGGCAGTAATGCAAAGATGTTGAGCAGTGAAATGGCGACGGTTCTGACGGGGCGTTATCTCCAGATTGAGATGTTGCCTTTCAGCCTTGAAGAAACCATGAGTTGGAAAAACATCAGCCCAGACCGGGAAGAGCAGGCGGCACAGGCAATAATGCTGGCTGATGATTATATGCGAAACGGCGGGTATCCTGAAACTATTCCGGCTCGTAGCATAACAAAAAGCTATCTTTCCACTCTGTTTGATTCAATCCTGCTGAAAGACGTCGCGCAACGTCATAAAGTAAGGAACACCTCTGACCTATACAACGTTGCCTCATATCTGCTGTCAAACTTCTGCAACCCGATTTCAGCCAACGAACTTGCCGGAGAACTGGGATTGTCAAGTGTGGCGACAACAAAGAAATTCTGCGACTATCTCAACGAGCCTTACCTGTTCTTCTATTTGCCGCGTTTCAACAACAAGCTGAAACTGATGAACAAGGCTCCGAAAAAAGTATATGTAGTTGACAACGGTTTTGTGCAAAGCACAGCGTTCAATCTTAGTGAGAACCTCGGCCGCCTGTTGGAAAACCAAGTATTTGTAGAACTCCTGCGCCGTGGTTATATTCCCGGTCAAACGCTGTTCTATTACCGCACCCGCAACGATAAAGAGATAGATTTTGTCACCCGTAAAGGTACAAAGGTAGAGCAACTAATCCAAGTCTGCTACGACATGACCTCCGAGAAAACCCGCAAACGCGAACTCGACGCCCTCGTCGAAGCCGCCGAAGAACTCCACTGCGACAATTTGCTTGTAATTACCAACAACCAAGAGGAAGAAATCGAGTGGAAGGATAAGGGAATAGTAGTAAAACCAGTTAGTCAATTTTAATTAAAAATGGACGCTATTTTATATGGTAATGGATTTAATCTGTTATCGGAAAATTGCCCTTCATGGCAAGAGCTTCTAACCAATATCTCTGATAAAGATCAGTCTCCAATCCTTAATGGGATTCCTCCAACACTTCAGTACGAGCAAGTATATTTGGCTCCTCATTCTTCATTTTCCAATATTTCTGATGGAGAAGATGAAACCAAATTGAAAGAAGCTGTCAAAAGAAGATTAAGTGCGATTAAATCAAATGAGTTCTATGACAGGCTATTGAAATTAGGCGTTACCTCTTTTCTAACAACCAACTACGATCATGCTATATACGATAATGTTGAGAACCGTGTCATAGATAAAAATTATGCAGAAAAGATATATAGCATTAAACGATGGAAAAAAGTTAATATCAATAATTTAGATTATACGATTTTTCAATTCCACGGCGATATAACCAATGTAAGAAGTATTATGTTGGGGTGAGACCACTATGGTGGAGCATTGGCAAGAATACAAGATTATGTAAAAGGGTATTTCACAGAGAAAATCGAAGACAAGAAGAAGCGTGTAAACTCAGAAGGAGAGTTTAGTATTGCCAAAAGATTGACAACACAAATAGAGTTCGATCCAATTAAGTACGGCTTTACGGATAATGGGACACAACTGGTTAGTTGGATAGATGCTTTTTTCTTTGCAAATTTACATATTATTGGTATTACATTAGATTTTTCCGAAATTGATATATGGTGGCTATTATCAAGGAGAGCAAGATTGCTTAAAAATGGATATATAAAGAATCAAGTCTATTATTATCCAACGTTTCCTATGTCCGAGATCCATTATCATTTGCCAAAACTTAGATTATTGGAACGAATGGGAGTTAAAGTCGTATACCACAAGCAAACTTTAGATATTGAGAAAGGATATACCGATTATCCTAAAATATATAATGAGCAAATTGATAATATGGAAAGATTGGTTAATATATTTCCATAAACTATATTTTATCAATATAAATTTGTATCTTTGTATTATCCCAATGGAAACAATGGGGAAAAACATTGAAATGGTGCCGTGTGCAATTCGTGAACAACGGATAGTGCGGCATTACAATATTCTGAAAACAACTTAGTTACGACGATATTATCCGGCTCCAGGCGGATCACTTAAAGATTTATCAAATTGCAGAAAACCTCTGAAAATCGTTGATTTTAAGAGGTTTTTGTTTTATGTCTCTACCCCAAATCGGCGCAATAATGGTGACTGGCGCAAAGGCGGGGTGAAATGTTAAAAAGGGGTCAGCTGCAAAAAGGGGTCAGCTGCAAAAAAACGGTCAGGTGCAACCCCATGTGGCCATTTCTATCCGAGCAAATTAACTGATTGTCAGGAAAGTGCGAGATGGCGTGGGTGCGAATCGTGTCCTTTGGTGGAAGTTGGAAGAAAGGCGTGGCAATCCATTTGTGATTGTTGTCTCAAGTAAGTGGTCTTTAACCATCTAAGCTTATCTGCAATACATTCCCCCCTTCCACAGGAAGGCAACGAGTGAACTACCCCACTCTCCGTACGTCAACCTTGCACCTGACTTATGACCCGCATCTCGTCTGTGTGCATGAAACCCCGTGGGCGGTGGCCAGTTACCGGAGGCACAGGCAACCGCCGGGGTTGTCTTATCCTGTTGTTCAGTATTCAATCTGCAGATATCCGCTCAAGGGGATTGCTACCCGTTGCACCCCCTTGACGATTTCAGGTGCGGCAGCCTCATGGCCATACACATCGTATGCCACGACACGCCGGGCGCCCGCGGGCATATCCAGCACCAACGACGGCGCTCCCGAGGCATTGATTATGTAGGTGCGTTTTCCGGATGTCTTCATCTCTGGCACACTCATGTCATCGTATACGGCCACTATCAGTTCATCGTCACTTTCAGCCTCGATGACCGGGTAACATTTCTCCGGATGATAAGGGCGGAATTCTGACTTGAGCAATGTCTCGCGGTGTTTTTGTGAGAAATCAAGCCAATGCCTTATCACTTTAGTATGATTTTCGGGCAGCTCTCCGAGCATCAACGAATACTGTACAACACCAAACAGAGCCGAAAGTATGTGGCGTGCGGCATTCTCCGGGGTCTCGGCCAGGTTCCATTCCAGCATATCGGAATGTACTGCACTCTCTCCCGAGGTCAGACGCAGGTTGGCTATACGCTGGCGGTTGCCTTGCATATCTGCGGGACAGTCTCCTGCACGGAACATGTTGCCATACTGACGCATTGCCGGCCCTATGTATCGCTGACGGAATTCTATCAGCACATCCGGTCTGATGGCGCTTAACCGCCTGTATATTTCTTTCATCAGGACATCAATGGCCGCAGGCAGCGATTTTATATCGCGTCCGGCATAATTGTCGGCTTCTGCTGGATCCGCGTTGTCAAAACGGAAGCTATCGATAAAATCGAGTTTGAATCCGTCAAGACCGTATTCTTTCATAGCATTCTCATAGGTGGAGCAGAGAAACTCCCTCACCTCCGGAAATCGTGGGTCGAGCACACCGACTTCTGCCGATTCAGAAAGATACTTTCCTTTGAAACGCTCGTAATTGCTGCTTTTTTTGCCAACATAAGGAACCGAATACCAGACCATATACTTCATGCCCATGTCCTGCACCCGTTTCACATGCGCAGCAAAATCCGGAAAGCGGTTAGGGCTCACCTGCCAGTCGCCGCAGAACGCATATCCGCGGTTGTTGTCATCCGTCTGCCATCCGTCGTCAAGGATAATGGTCTTCATCCCCATCTGCGATGCCTCAAGGCATTCCCGCTCTATGCGGTCGGCCGTGACATTCTGATGGAAATTATACCATGTGGAATAGAGGGGGGCAAACGCCTCTTCATGAGCTGCCACAGGTTCCAGAGCGGCCTCGGCCGTCATCCACTCCGAAGCCTCTTTAATCGCTTCGCTCCACATTACTGGGCGCGGGTCGAGCATAATTTTGGTCTCATAGCGTGTCATCTGAGTCTGTGGTCCGTTGAAATAGCTGAGTTTGCCCAACAGGGTACTCCCCTCCTCGACCAGACCGAACTGAGCATCTACATTCCGCAGCGGTTCACTGGCTGCCACTGTCAGCCGGTTGCCGTTGTTGCTGTTTATAAAGGCATAAAGAGGCATATCGAAGGCAAGATTACTCGAATAATATCCCATCCAGTCGGGGCGCAGCTGGCAGCGGTCCATATCGCCGGGACGCCATAGATGGTGAATATCAAGCTGGGGCACCGATATGATGACATCAAACCGAGGGGGCTGCCGCAGGCTGTCGGACGTCAGCACGACAGCGAGAATCTCTTTGCAGTCAATCGAGTCTACATGCAGTTCAAACTTCCAGTCGCCGGGTTGCTGACAAACAACCTTGATGTCACCGGCACATGCGGTCCTTACCTGCCATTCAGCGGCCGGTGTATTCACAATGCCAAATAACGCCGACAAGACGGCTACGAATATTTTCTTCATAAAGTTTAACGAAAACTATCAGCGCCGCACATTTTTACGCATATGTTCAAATGTACGGCGCCGAGATAACCTGAATATTGATGAAACGCCTGTCAGTCAGACATAATTGTCATTTTTATAAATTTATCACATCGCTACTTTTCTGACAGTTGATCCCTGCTTGACGATGTAAATCTGACCGGCTGCAGGAATTGTAATCCTCATTCCCTGCAGGTTATAGTATTCCACCGGAGCGTTGTCAGAATCTGCCACGACTGATGTTACAGACGTCTGGAGCATGTGGGTAAGGGTGAAGTTGTCGGCACGGAACCAGGCACCGTTGTCGGCCACGAAGTTGCCATTCTCGTCGCCACCGGTGACTCCGAGATTGAGCTTTTGAGAGGGAGCGAGCTCAAACCGTACCTCAACAGGATAGAACACACCTTCGTTTGAATCCGCCGGAATAGTCACACCCTGATGGGAGTCATTAGCAAAGATATAAATCGTGCTGTTGGCGGGAGCCGAGACTTTTACAGCCGCTGTATAAGTGCCGGCGGGAAGGCCGTCGATTGTCTGTGAAATTGCGTGTCCTTTCGCATTATCCCATGTGTTATAGAGATATTTGCCGTCGCCGCCTTCGGTTGCCTTGCCATCTTTATTTTCTGCTACGACTGTGTCACCGCCGGTATCAAATGTCCAGCCCCATGCCCCAAGCTCGAAACTTGGATTAAGGATAGCATATGTCATGTCGGCAGGTACCACACCCTGTTTTTTGCATGCGGCAGCAAGAGCCTCGTAGGTCATATGAACTTCTTCGCTGCCGTCGCCTGTGATTCTATGGTTATCCCAACGGTCCTGAACTTCGCTGTTGTTGAAACCTTTGAGCCCCAGACGTGTTGCGATAGCCTCGGCATCGGTCATGGCTTCCTTGACATTTTTGTACATGACGTTATAGGCGTCGCCACCTTTATTGCCGATATAAAGCAGATCGAAGTTGTCGAAGTAGAGCGCTGTCGGGTTGGCATCTGCCCCCTTCACAAACTTGACTTCGAGTTTGCCGTCGGTAACATTCACGGGAATTGAAACCTTGTAGCGTCCTTCGTAAACAGCCGTGCCGAAATCTATTGCACTGTAAGTGCCCCCGTCGCCAACGCGTTGATAGGTCACATCGAGGCCGTTGACGGTCATTACCGGGCTTGCCCCGTCTGAAACCACATATGCCGTCATCACATAGGCGCCGGCAGGCAGTCCTTCGGCGGAATTCGTGATTGTGTATGCGGTTGTGGCGCCATCCTCTACCTGATTGTTATAAGATTTGTAAACGCGGGTAAAACGCCATGCATCATCATTGTTGGTGGCAGAAGCCAGCTCGAAGAGAGCGTTTTCGCCGGCATCGGTGCGCACCCATCTGGCGTTTTCCGAACTGTTGGGGATGATAGATGCCCCGGGGAAAAGGAATGTGGCGTTCATCGGATTGTCAACGTCGGCGTCGGCAAGCTGTTGAATCAACTCTTCGCGGGTGAAAAGCTCCCACTGCTGGGCTGCATCTCCGGTGTTGATGGCCACATCGTTGATATACATGTCTCCATCCATGCCAACGGCCTTTTCCTGACCTTCAACTGTATATTTGAACACGAACTGCCCATTCCCGTCAGTCTCCGCAGTCCATACGCAAGACTGATCCACCGGCTTGTCGAGATACATGTCTCTTGCCTGAAAATAGCCGGCGGGGGTCATTGCGCGAAACTCGTTGGCGCCTCCGGCAGCCTCGAATGTCACAGGCAGTCCCGACTCCCCGACAATAGCGTGAGTGCCCCACCAGCCACCTGCGGTTAGAAACTTTCCGTTAGCCACGTTGCGCATGTAGTAGGGTGTGCCGGGCACAATCCCGGTAGTGGCGAAAGCCGGAAGCCCGGCCATGCAAAACAGTAGTAAAATACTTTTCTTCATAAATGATATGATAGATTTAGAGGTTAATATTAATAGATTTATAGGTTAATATTATAATAACGTCATCATCGGGAATCCCTACTCAAACTTTAGCCGGGAAATACAATCTGTCACTAAAAAAGTTCCGCAGCATTCCTCCAGAAGCCGTAGGAGATATTATTTAAGTCTCAGGGTATTCCCGGTCTCCACTATCTCAAACAGCCGCATACGTTCCGCGCCCTCCGGATTGTTGGGCTGATGCAGCGCCAGTCTCAGGACACCGCCGAAATCCCTGAAAATCATGCCGTGTCCTCCGTCGCGGGAAAATACAGGCTCGGGATCCTGAATCCAAGGGCCGGTTATGCGCCCTGTTTTCGAACGGGCCACCCCGAGCGCGTAGCCGTCAGCGCTCATTCCCGACCAGATCATGTAAAGGTTGCCCGACTGCGGCGATTTATACAGGAACACCCCGTCGGTCACATAACACATCTCATTGCCGGACAGCCATCCCGACGCCCATGCCGGGGCCGAACCGCAGAACAGTCGCACCGGAAACGTCACAGCCTTCATTTCTGCATCAAGCTCCACCATTTCTACCGTTCCGTCGGACATCTCTACCCATTCATGGCAATACACCATATAGTTGCGTCCGTCCTCCCGGTAGAAGGTGCCGTCGAGACACATCTGGCCTGCCGGGGTGGCCGGTAGTCTGTCGCCGACCGGCACGAAAGGGCCTAACGGTGAATCTGCGACAAAAATCTGGGTGCCCCTCTGCTCAAATTTCCTGCCGTTTTGCGGCGCTTTCCAGGAGATGGAGTCATTGACAGTGGCGAACATATAAAACCGCCCGTCGATTTCATGCATCTCAGGCGCCCATATAGTGCCCGTTGCCCAGTTATCAGCCGGAATTTCAAGAACCTGCACCGGTTCGGACCACGTTTTCAGGTCGCGGCTCGTCAACACCTGCACCCCACCCCTCTCGGCTGCGATGTCCCATGCAGGACTTTTGGAGCGATAGAGATAATAGGTGGAGTCCGCCCCGTTGGCGAAGATGAATGGATCGCGCACATTAATATCGTCAATGTCAAGTGCCATTGCCGTCAATCCTGCCGGTAGAGTCAGCAGCGATATAATTATTGATCTCATGTGTAGCTATGTATTAGTTATATGTGTTACATCACTTCACCACTGTCTGAACCGACAACGACCCGACACTGACCACATAAAAGCCCGCAGGCATGTCAAGAACCACGGTCTCACCCGGAGAAGTGTCGGAATATACACAGACTCCCCGCACATTGTAGATTCGGAGGGGACCGCTATGTCCGCTGAGAGATTCCACCGTCATCCTCCCGGGGATATCGGTCAGTACGCGCACTGTCGCGGGAGGAAGGACGCCCGCAATACATTTGGAGGTTCCGCCGGAAGAGATGCCGTTCTGCGGAAGTTCTATCAGCGACCATTGCCTGTGCACAGGCGCGTCCGGAGTATCGTCATACCTCCACAGTCCCACACGCGTATTGACCGAAGATGATTCTCCCTCGAGGTCAAAAGCTCTGGAGCCGTCGGCATTTGTGATGTAATAATGGACCGGATCAATACGGTTTAGCCTGAACCCCTGGCTACCGGTCTTGTAATCCTCTCTGTCGAGATAGTAATTGTTCTCATCGGTCTCTGTCAGAATCTGGCCGGAGAGGTTCGTGAACTCATACAGGTCGCCGCTGCGCGTGATTCTCCACTGCTGGGCCGGACTCATTTCCATCTGTTTCAGACGCACACCGTCGTCATCGGCCGTGACCAGCACATCTGAGGCGGTGCGAGGACAGAGCAGGTAAGATGCATCAGGGTTTATCTTGTCAGTGAGCGGCCGGGTGGTCACCGGCACAATCAGTGTTGCCACAGATGTCGGAGGCAGAGAAAACGTCAGTGTGGTGCCTCCGAGTTCATAATCACTGAACAAGGCCATATCGTGCGACGGATCGGTGATGTAAGCCGCAACCGGCGTCTGTACAGATTCGAACGCAGAGAGGTCCGCCTTATGAATTATGCCGGCCGAAGAGGTATTCAGAGCCACAATCACAAGACGGTCTCCGTCAGGGGTCAGCGCCGCGAGAGTATTGGGATTGAGCGACGTGATTACAGTCGAACCGGGCTCGATGAAACGGCTGAACTGCGAACGCACAAAATAATTCTTCGTACGCCACGCATCGCCATTGAGATAGTCATTTGTCGTCACCAATCCCCACTGATCATGATTTTCCTCGATATACTGCCAGTCAATCCAGGCCGACGGCATCATGAAACGGATATCGTCGACAAGTCGCCGGGCAAGATTCAGATTTCCACGTATTCCTGAACCGTCTGCCCCGACCTCGCTCATCCACAGACGTATGGAGGCTTCATTACATAAAGAACTGAGTTTGGCACGCGAAAAATCATCGGCGCTGTAGCTGTGTGTATTCCACTGTCCAACCATATCCAGAACGCCGGCATCGCGGTAGGCTATGAAATCAAGCACAGACTGATTAACCGCTGTCTCGTCGGATACAGCGACAGTGGTGGAAAGCCCCGACTGGCGGAGTTTCGGGGCCAGTACCTTGAGGAAGTCTATCTGCGACCCGACGTCGAAATGGCATCCTTCCTGTTCGCCGCCGGCAAACCAGTAGTCGGTCATAGGCTCGTTGAAGGGTTCAAGCGTGCGGAATTCTATGCCGTACTCATCCTTGTAATGGCGGCATACATCTATGAGGTAGTCTGCAAACTCTCCGTAACATTCCGGACGGAGATTGTCGGACTTACGGTCATGATTGCCGGCAACGCATCCGCTGTATGTCATATAGTATGGGGCGGAATTGCTGAACGCCTCGAATATGGCATCGGGACGTTTTTCCTTGATTTTGAGCATTATCTTGCGCTGCGCCTCGTCTCGGCTCCATAGGTACGGGCCGGAAGAAGAATCCTTGAATCCCTCCATCTCGGCCCGCGCCCCCTTGCCGTCGCGCATATGGTGCTCGCGGCAGTTGGCATAGGAGGGATCGTCACCCCCACCGATATTATAGCGGAAGATGTTATAGTTCAGCCCGTCAGGACTGACAAGCCAGTCTATGATTCTGTCGATTTTGTCATCGCTCCATTTTCCGCACATGTTTGCCCACCAGCAAAGCGACACTCCCCAACCTTCGAACTGATGCCGTCGCCCTCCGGGCGCGACGATATATGAACACTCGTCAAAAGCCGGAGCTTGCGCAGGGTCGCTGGACAGGTACCAATAGTCTGGCTCCTCCTTATTTGAATAAGCCCACGAGCCGGACGACGTGTTGTCTACGCCGACATACTTGCCGTTTGCCCTGCAACGCAGTGTGACATAGAAATCTGACACAGCTTCGATAGCGTACTGGGCGTTATATGACGAGGCATCGCTGAGGAAGCAGGCGTCATAGTCGCCACTGAGTGACAGCACGGAACCGTCATGAGCGAAAATATTGTAATATCCGTCGGAAGCAGAGGTAATCGTGAGCATCTGCGGACCGGTCACATCCGGGTTCTCCAGGGCTGCGTGGCCCTGCCCGTCCCTGACCATATGCAGTCCGCTCGAATGCATAAGAAAACATGTGGCCGGCAAATCCACAGCACTGGCACCGGCCGATAGCGATGTGACAGCAGCCAGTATGGCAAGAAGAACTGTTTTGGTGGTTATTATATTTGGTCGCATATCTTTATGGAGTTATTTCAGTTCAAAACGGACGGAGCTGATATGCTTTGAATCAGGGCCTGTCATCAGCTCGAATTCTCCGGGCTCCCAGAAGTATTCAAGTTCGGAATTATAGAAACGCAACATGTCGGGGGTGACAGTGAAGGTTATTTCACGGCTTTCTCCTGGTTCGAGAGTGATTCGTCTGAAACCTTTCAGCTCCTTAACCGGACGGGCAAGCGACGCATAGATGTCGCGTGTGTAGAGCTGCACTGTCTCTGTAGCCCTGCAGTGGCCCGTGTTGGTAACCTTTACCGAAGCCGTAATTGAATCGCCGGCCGTAAGTGTCGTTTTGTCGAGGCTCACGGCGCCATATTCAAATGTGGCATAGCTGAGTCCGTAGCCGAAGGGATACAGTTCTTCGTTGCTCTCGTCGATATAGTTGCTGGTGTAGCGGTTGAATACTTTCGCATCCGGATCGGGGCGGCTGGTGTTCATATGATTGTAATACAAAGGTATCTGTCCGGCATGACGCGGAAAAGTAGTAGTTAGTTTACCGGACGGACACACCCTGCCGAAGACCACGTCGCAGATGGCACCGGCTGCCTCACTGCCCCCGAACCAGACATTGAGTATGGCGTCGACATTGGCATCTTCCCAGGTGAGGACAAGCGGACGGCCTGTGAACAGGAGAAGCACCACAGGCTTGCCGGTAGCGGCCAGGCTTCGCAACAGTTTTTGCTGCACATCGGGGAGCTGTATGTCGGCACGCGATGCCGATTCACCGCTCATTTCTGCCGACTCGCCCAGAGCGGCAACGATTACATCGGCCTTTGAGGCGGCGGCCAAAGCCTGTCGCAGCAGCGTCTCATCGTCGCCACGCGCTATCGGTCTGATGCCGTTGGCATTGTTCTCCACAGTCTCATCCGCATAGATATTGCACCCTTTCGAATAGATCAGTTCTGCTTTCCCCTGAAGTTCTTCGGTCATAGCAGCGAGCAGCGACTCATGGGCAGAAGGGGTGCAGGTCATGCTCCACATGCCACACATGTTGTTGGCGGCATCGGCCATAGGCCCGATCAGCGCTATCCTCCCCTTCGGCGCCAGCGGCAGGGTCTGATTGGCATTTTTGAGCAACACAAACGTCTCTGTGGCGATTTCGCGGGCCACACGTCTGTGTTCGGGCGTGTAGATCTTTCCGGCCACCGATGCAGTGTCGCAATATTTGTAGGGGTCCTCAAACAGTCCGAGCCGGTATTTCGCCTCAAGCACGCGCCGACAGGCTTTGTCAATCATCGCCATTGTCACTGCCTTATTGTCAAGCGCCTGCTTCAGCGTCGTGAAGTATCCCGACGAAACCATATCCATGTCTGTGCCGGCCTCAAGAGCCTTCACCGAGGCCTCTGGAAGCGGGGCATAGCCGTGGGCCGACATCTCGGAAATCACATCGTAGTCGGTCACGAGCAGGCCGTCGAATCCCCACCGGTCGCGAAGCACGTCGACCATAAGCCATCTGTTGGCTGCCGCCGGAATTCCATCGACAAGATTAAATGAATTCATCACGCTGGCCGCGCCGCTGCGGATGGCTGCTTCATAAGGGGGAAAATATTCGTTGAACATGCGCTGACGGCTCATGTCTACAGTGTTATAGTCTCGTCCACCTTCCACGGCCCCGTAGAGAGCGAAATGTTTCACACAAGCCATTATCTCATCTTTTCCCGACATATCTTTACCCTGATAGCCGCGCACATATGCCGGTCCGAGAACCGAACCCAGATAAGGATCTTCGCCATTTCCTTCGGCGATGCGCCCCCAACGCGGGTCACGACAGATATCCACCATAGGGCTATACGTCCAGTTGATGCCTGATGCGCTTGCCTCAATGGCCGATATACGGGCCATTTTTTCAATCGCAACCGGATCCCAGCTGCACGACAACGCCAGAGGAATGGGAAATATGGTCTCGTAGCCGTGAATTATGTCGGCTCCGACAAGCAAAGGTATGCCGAGCTCTGTTTCCTCCACAGCGATGCGCTGCAGCTCGAGAATTTTTTCGGCACCTTTTACATTGAATACGCCGCCGATCTCCTCGCCGCGTATCAGCTTTTCAAGTTCATTGGTCATTACATGGCCCGTGACCATGTCGCCTCCGGTGACGAGGTTCATCTGTCCGAGTTTCTGCTCAATGGTCATGCGTCCCATCAGCTCGTCGATAAACCGGTCCATCCGGTTCTCGGTATCATTACCTTGCTGACCGCAAGAGCACATCAGTGCCATGCAGGCCAGAGGGATTAAAGCTCTGATCTGTTTTTTCATGATTTTAAGATTTCGAGTCTAAGTAAGTAGTCAAAATTATTTTATATCACTGACGAGAGTATTTTCGAGGGATTTTCGCTCGATGAAAAAGGAGTGTAGCGAGCTACACGACTGATGAAGAGAGTGAAAAGCACCGAAAAGACTCCGGCGGAGATATAAAGTTTTTTAAATATTCATATGCGTAATAATTTTGAATACTTACTTATTCTTTCGGGAATTAATGTTTAGTTATGCCTTTGACGATTAATGATGTCCGTGGCCGTCGAGCAGCACAGGCGTCACAACAATGGGACTCTGGTTAGTATCAATCACCAGACGGTAGGTGCCGTATTCCTGGCCGATATCGCCGACTGTACATCCGAAGTTGGCATCATTGCCCACGCCGTCCTGCCATGCGAATGAACGTCCGAAAGAACTTGTGTCGGTGATGGTGACCTCACTCGACATTATCCGCTTGTCCCAGCCGCGGTTTCCGTATAGGGTCAGCTGCGACCAGCTGCTGTGGACAAGGAACGTGGTTTCATATACTCCGGGAGCGGTCTCGGCACAGCAGAGATATTGGCGCGGATTGTCCCAGCTCCAGCCCTTGGATATATAGATCGAATTGTCGTGATATCCGACATCCCATCCGCCGGTGCGGCCGTGGCCGAAATATTGTCCGGTGATCCAGAGGCCGTCGTCTGATGTTCGCTCAGTCCAGATGTGTTCTGTGCCATCGACGTCGTAGAGCACGCGGTATTCGCCGCTCATGGCGTTGAAGGTGTAGGAACCGTCGTCGTTGCGTACAAAATATTCCGGCTGAAGCATATAGTCAATACACTGGAAGTTCTCGAAGCTGACGCGTTCGCCCTTGGTGAGACTGACGGTAGCCTCCAGAAACTCTGCATAGCGGCCGGCCTTCAGCGACACTCCGTTGACCTTATAGTCGACCGGCCGGATTTTGTCCTGAGGAGTCATCTCGGTCAGATACACTATCTTGTTATTGAAATCCACGCGGACAGTATAGCTTCCTGCGGTAAAGTCCGGGCCGGGGAGTAGATCTCCGGTGAACATACAGTAATCGGGAGTTCCTGCAACGCCTTTCGCGAGCAGATCGGCGGGTACAGGCTCGAACAGCTGGGTTGAGCGTGCGCTTCCCCAGTCGCGGGCACGATAGAATTTCACATCGAAATCGCGGGCAAGATACATCGATGTTTCATAAACGCCTTCGGCCACTTTGACCATCTGGAATGAGCCTGCAGCTTCGGTCAGCTTCCACGCTCCCACCGTTGCGCGGCCGGCCTTCGGATGACCGAATCCAGAACCGGTAACCCACATTGCGGTGCCGTCGTATTCGTTCATCGACGGGCACTCGGCATAAATGAGCATGCCTCCCGCGTCAAAATAGAGGTCATATTCTCCCGTAGGACCGATGAATTCAGCACGCCCCTCGACGTCGGAAATGACTTTGAAGAACTGAGGCTGCACCATGTCGGCGATACCCCCGAAATTGCCGAACACCACTTCCTGACCTTTTGTCAGGGTCTGACGGGTATGGAGAAACGCTCCTGAGGGCTCCATCAGCACACCGTTGACATAATAATCTTCCTGCTGGACCGGCACACGGCTCTCGATATCGAAAGTCTTTGCCGTCAGATCAACAGTGATGTCATACACTCCGGCCTGAAACAGCGGACCGGCACAGAAGTCGCCTGTACCTGTAACGAGAGTCGGCTGGTTGATGGTGAGATCTTCGGCCCATATCTCGATTTCCTCATGCGAGCCCCACCCGTGGTGGCGGAAAAACTTGAACTTGAAGCCTTGTGCAAGATACAGGCTGATCTCAAACTTGTCGGGCGCCACGCGTCGGCAGCTCTGCACATTGTCGGGAGCGTCGATTGACCAGGATGTCGATATGGCTTCTGTTGCGCCAGAGTGACCGAGTTGTTCACCGATCACATAGAGCGCTTCAGGATATTCAGCCTCTGGCTGCTCGAGATAGAGCAGGCCGTTGAGATGATCGTAAATCACGTCGTAATTGCCCGTCGCGCCTTTGAACACAGCCTGACCGGCCGATGTCACATCCCAGAAATGGCTCTGCAACGTGTATTGCAGCTTGTCAATCCCGGCGAAATCTACGGTCTGCCCCTGTGTGAGCGAGAGCTTGGTGCCGTTGAAAGTAGTGTAATAGGTGTCGGTCAGTTCAAGTCCGTTGACTTTCACCACGGCTTTTGCCGGCCATTCAGGCCACTCATCCGGACGAGTGACCTCGTCAGAGCACGAGCTTGCCAGACACATGCATGCCACCAATATGGCAGAGTATATCGTTTTGTTCATGATAGATGATTCTCAGTGTTAGCGTTTGTAAGCGTTTATGATGGCCTGGTATTCGGTTTCGTTGACACGAACCATACAACCGTGGCGGGCTTTGGGACCTGCGAAATAGCGTTCTGTCCAGGGGCCGTCGAGCGATTGGGCCTCAAACATATCGTATTGCAGGGGGTAGTTCTCCGTGAACAGGTAAAATCCTTTTCCGTCTACCGTTGGAACTACAATCGGAGCCTCATGCCAGCGGTCAAGGTCGGTGATGCGGGGACCGGGATTGGCATAGGGGCCTGTGAGAGCCGGAGCCTTTGCTATGCGTATGGTCTTGCCGGTTTCAGGCGCCACATCCTGAGTGCGTTCGTCCTTAAAGATGGCATAATATGAGTCGCCGGAATGGCGTATGATTACGTCGATGGTGGCCATGTTCTCATCGCTGCCGGTGAAGTTAAACAGCAGTTTTGGATCCGAGAAACTCTTGAAATCCTTGGTTAGGATATAGAATGTCCGTTTTGTTTCCCATTCGCCCGTGTCAGAGTCGTTGCCTGTCTTGCCGGCGTGCCAGGTTATCATATACTGGTCGCTCGGTTGGTCGTAAAACATTTTCGGGGCACCGTAATATGTCTCCTCGTTGACATGGCCATACAGCTCCTTGATTTTGTTGAATATCGATTTGGCCAGCTTGGTGTATTCCCAGTTGACCAGGTCGGTCGAATGCCACAGCAGGGGTATGCCTGAGCCTTTCTTTACGCTGATCATATAGTAGCCGTCACGCCCTTTGCAGATGTCGGGATGGCCGCAATAGGCCGGAAGAACGGTGCGCCCGTCGTTGAGTGTTTCCCAGTTATAGGCGTCGCGCGACACGCTGTAGAACAGCGAGCCATAGTTGTCATCGGTCATATGGGCGAAGAGATAACCGCCGTCGGTGGCTTCAACCGGTTTTTCTGGTACCGGTGTGGGGTCTTCATCTGAATTGCAGCCCATGGTGGCCAATCCCAGAAGAAGGCAGCCGAATATGTTCATGAGATATATTGATTTCTTCATAATCTGTTGTTTCTTTTTGAGGAGTTTTACATGCCTTGGGCCTGACTGTAGTCAACATCCCAGCCCGGACGCGAATAGAACTGGTCGAGCTTACAGCCGTCGGCTGCTGCAGCTTCAACCGCGTAGTTGGGGAGCGGCACATACTGGCGGGTGGGCACTTCTCCCTTCACTTTCGAAGTTTCGCGGGCATAGCGGTTAAACCTGATCAAGTCTATTTTACGGCAGCCTTCGTAATAAAGCTCGTGGCCGCGCTCAGCAAGGATGGCGGTGAGAAAGTTATCGGCCGACGAGGTGGCTGCGGCGTCGAGCTCACCGAGATTGGCGCGACGGCGCACCTGATTGACAGCATCAATGGCGGTGGCCGACGGGGCACTGTTGGTTTTGCGTACCGACAGCTCCGCATACATCAGCAGCGCATCGGCCCAGCGGGCGATGGGAATGTCGGTGCCCTGGAACGAACCGGAGGTCTCGATGGGGAATTTGTTGCAGATAAAGCCGTCCCAGCGTGTGCCCAGGTCGTTGGCGGTGACTTTCTCGCCGCTCTTGTTCCACCACTCGGTGACGATAAGATCGCGGCGGCGGTCGCCGGTCTCGAAACTGTCGTAGAATTTCTTGGCGACATTATAGAACGCCTGCCAGCCACCGTTCTGAGGGTAGAAGACTGTCGGATTGCCGTTGGGGTCGAGTGCGGCGGCATCCCAGGGCACGGTGCACATGGAGAGGATGTTGGCATTGCCATGCTTCGGGGAGCCGTCCGCGAGCGGATCGCAGCTAACGGCCATGATAATCTCGCTGTTGAACTTGTTGGCGTTCTTGTAAAGATCGGCACAAGGATTGTCTCCCTGGGTAAAAAGCTGGTATTTGCCCTCAAGCTCGGAGAACATCTCAAGTCCCGTGTCATAATAGCCGGGCATATGCGAACCTTCGTTCAGACAATGACGCATCAGGCAGAAACGGGCGTAATCACGCGTATAGCGCCCTTTCTCGGTCTGCACCTCCGGGGCGTGACGGGCTGCGAATAGGAGGTCATCGTAGATGTATCCGCACATTTCGTCGAGTGTCGGGCGCGTGGTGTTACGCTGTGCTTCGTCGTCAAACACCTTGTCGGGGTCTACAATTACGGGAACCGGACCGAACACATGCATGAGATAGTACATCATCATACCGCGGCACAAGCGAACCTCTCCCAGAAGGGCGTCACGGGTCTCTTCCGACAACACATTGGCCGGGGCGTTCTGCAGAACGTCCACGATATTGGTGAAACGGGTTATTTCCGCGGTCTTCATGAAATGGTTGGGATTGCTGTCATCGACCACCCAGCCACGCCAGTAGTGGATGCAGTTTTCGTAGTTGGCTTTGGAGAGCTGAAGCCATTCTCCGCCACAGCGCGTGTATCCGGGAGCCATTATATCCGAGGTGGAGTCGAAGAAACGGATGTCGCCGCCGGTGGCGATATACCAGCCGTGCATACCTGTCCCCTCGTTTATAGTGTAGGTGAAGGGCGTGGTGAACGGAAGATAGCAAATCATCATGTATGACACATATTCGCTCTCAGTCGAGGGATATTTGCCCTGAAGAAGCTCTCCGTAGATCTTGGCGTCGAAATTATCTTCACATGAAGAGGTCGTGAAGAGCATCAGCGCCGCCATTAAGGAGCATAATATTTTGGTTTTCATATAGCGATTGGCTGTAATATTTTTTTAGAAGATGATTTTTGCGCCGAACGAGTATGACCTCAACTGTGGATAGTTGCAACCCGACAGCAAGCTTGAGGCAATGACAATTTCAGGGTCATCGCCGGTGAATCCGGTGAAAGTGAACGGGTTCTGAACATCGACATAGAGCCGCAGGCTCTGCATGTAGCCCTTGAAACACTTCCATTTGCGGGCATCGAAAGTGTAGCCCAGCGTGATGTTGCGCACACGCAGAAAGTCTGCCTTCTCATAGAAGAGCTTTATGCCGGCGTTGCCGGGCATTGTCACATCTTTTGTGGCCACACCGGGAGTCGTGCCGTTGGGATTGGTCTGGGAGTTCCATGCGGTAAAGGCGTAGTCCGTAGGATTGGCTGCGCTTATGCCGCTTGAAAGATTGCCGGCCGAGCAGTTGGCCGCCTTGGTGTTGTTGTATTTCTCCACACCGAGCTGCCCGTACATGTATATGTCAAGATCCCAGTTCTTGTAGATGAACGTATTGCCGAAACCGTAATAGAGTTTTGGCAGCAGGTCGTCCATGTAGATGTCGCCTTCGTCAATCACGCCGTTGCCGTTGCGGTCATCGATGATGGGGAAACCGGGTTTCTGGGCATCAATCGGAAGAGAACGCTGTGATTCGGGCATATTGCTGCGGTCGGCGTTGATTATTCCGGTGGTGTTGTAGTAATAGTAGGCGCTCATCGGCTCGTTTTCACGCTGCTGGTAGGTCTTATAGTCGTAGTTTGGCATACGCTCCACCCAGTTGGCGCGATAGTGAGAGAGGGCGAGCGAGGTTGTCCAGGTAAAGTCAGAGGTGCGTATGTTTTCTGAGTTCAGCGAAAGTTCCACACCGGTGCGCTTGTAGTGTGCGCCGTTGACCGGACGGGTAGGATACATATTGAGCAGCGATGTGTAGGCAGTTCCGAGCATGTTGGTCACGTCGTTGCGGAAGATGTCGAAGTTACCCGACAGGCGGTTGTTGAGAACTACGAAGTCGATACCGAAGTTTTTCATTGTAGTCTTCTGCCATGTCACGTCGTCATAACTGCCTCCCAGAAGAACGAACGGCACATAAGTCACGCTGCCGTTAGAGAATTTGATGTCTTCACGCGACACACCGACGGTACCGTAGAGTGACGTCCCCAGGTTGTCGCTGCCGGTGACACCATAGCTGGCACGCACTTTGAGGAGATTGAGCCAGGTGAGGTTACGGAGGAATTTCTCCTGAGAGACTTTCCATGCACCCGACACGGAAGGGAACCAGGAGTATTTCTTATTGTCGAAAAACTTGTCAGTGCCGTCGCGGCGCACTGTCGCTGCCAGCACATATTTGTCGAAGAGAATGAACGACGCGCGTGCGAACTGTGAGCGCTTCTCGTTCTCGTATTTATACGACGAGGGGACGAAAGGGCCGTCGGCAGCGCCAAGATTTGTATCCTGAATCATGTCGTTGGCATTCTGGTAAGATACGGTCATGCCGTTACCTTTGTCCACGTAGCGGCCCATACCGACCACTGCATTGAAATCAAGGGCATTCCAGAAATTGTGGTTGAAATTGATCATCCCCTCCATAGTCTCATACTGCCGCTCTACATATCCGAGGCTGCCGCGCGACTTTTTCACAAGACCGAAGTAAACGTCTTTGGGGATATACGATGTGCGGCGGCCGGTTTCGTGGTTCAGACCGTAGACCAGACGCACCGACAGCATGTTTTTTATTATATCGACATCCATGGCGAAGTTGGCATAATAACTGCTCTGACGCGATTCGTCGATGATGTCAAGGGTGGCTACCGGGTTAGGCACACGGCCGAAGATGGTGTATTCTCCGTTTTTGTCGTAGACAGGCAGATATGTCGGGTAATGCAACGCCGAATATAACGAACCCGACGCCGAATTGCCCTGATTGCCGGTATCGCCGCCGACAAGCCCGTTCTCATATTTGTTTTTGTTGAGGTTGATGATTGTCGAGAGTCTTAGGAAAGGGAAAAGCTGTGCGGTCACATTTGTGCGCAGAGAGTAGCGTTCCATGCCGGCGTTGCGAATGATACCGTCTTCATTGAAATAATTCACGCCGAGATAATACTTGAACTTCTGCGTTCCGCCGCTGATTGTCAGGGAGTGGTTGTTGATATGGCCTGTCTTGAGCACATAATCCTGCCAGTTGGTGTCAGTGGCGTTGTCAATCTGGTCCTGTGAGAACACGGGAGTCCATTTGCCGTCGTAGGCAAGGTTGCCGTAGGGATACTGGTTGTTGTTGAGCAGATATTTTTCTTTGTCAAACACATTGACAAGATTCATATACTCGACACTGTTCAGGCGGTTGAGCCCGTAGTTATAGCGTTTCTGGATCGAGTAGCTGCCTTCATAGGTGATGGTGGGCTTCCCTTCGGCGCCTTTCTTGGTGGTGATGAGCACCACACCGTCGGCGGCTCCGATGCCGTAGATGGCAGCCGACGCGTCCTTGAGGATTTCAATCGACTCGATGTCGCCCGGGTTAAGACCTGCCAGAGCCGAGCGCTTCACATTGTCGGGCAGACCGGTCTCCCCGCTGCCGGCTTCGAGCGAAGAGTTGGGCATGATCACACCGTCGACAACATATATAGGGTTGCCACCGCCGCGGATAGAGATATTGATGTCGCCGCCTGGCTGAGTGCTGCTCACCGTGGCCTGCAGACCGGCCGCACGGCCAAGCAGCATGCTTGACACGCTGCTGTTGGCGGCTTTGGAGATTTTGTCGGTTTTTACGGTGGCGATTGATGTGGTCAGGTTTTTTCGTGTAGTGGTGCCATAGCCGACCACCACGACCTCGTCAAGCACGTTGGTGTCGGGCTTTAGGCGCACCGTCAGCTCATTTTTGTCTCCGGGCTTCACAGTTGCGGGCTGAAACCCCAGATATGAGATGTAGAGTTGCCCCTCTGCCGGCATTTCGATTGAGAAATAACCGTCGATATCAGTTACCACCCCCGGAGTGTTCTTGTCGAAAGTCACAGGAGCACCAATCAGCGGCTCGTCATTTGAGGCGTCAACCACAGTGCCGGTCACCCGGCGTTTTGCCGGCGACGCTTTGGAAGGGGCCGACGATGCGGCGGCTTCATCGGCTTTTTTCAACGCAATCTGATATCCGTCTATATCATACTTCACGTTTGTGTTCTTGAAAATCTGGTCGAGCAGAGTGGTTACAGGCTGGGTGGAAACACTTACGCTCACCTTGCGTTTGGTGTCAATCGACCCGCTGGTGTAGAAGAAAATGTATTTACTGTTGTTCTCGATGTAATCAAGAACATCTTTCACCGAAGTGTTTTGCATTTCCACGGTAAAAGTTTTGGTGTTGACGTAGCTTCCGCTCGTGGCGGCCTGTGATGATAAAGCAGCCAGACTCAGCCATAGCAACAGGATTATGCGCGACAGCTCTTTCCTCGCATTAATCATGCGGATGTATTTATCCATTACAGTGCATTGGTTTAAGGTTTTCTAATCTTGGGCTTGGTTTAGATCGCGAGTTTAAACTCAGTCCGTTATATAATTACACAATCGATTATTCGTCGGAATACGCTGAATGATCAGGGCGCAGTCCCCTCACATCCGGTTCTGAAGACATATATGCTGTCTCCGCGCTCCTCATATCTCACCGGGGCAGAGAACGCGATGGCGTGAAGCACATCTTCGATATCGTCTTTCAGATACAGCTTGCCGGTGACCTTGATGTCAGTCACATCGGATGACAGGACAAACTCCCGTCCATAGCAGATATTAAGTCTGGAGAACACATCGGCAAGTGGCTTGTCGCTGTACACCAGCAGATTGTCTTTCCAGCTCACATAAGAAGTCACATCGACACGCCTGGGTGAGCTGATTGCAGAGCCGGTGACGTCAACCAGTTGTCCGGGGCTCATAGTCACTGTCCCGTCGGAAGAATTGTCCACATCGACTTTACCGGAGACAAGCACAACCTGAGAAGGAGCACCGTTGCCGTAGGCCATAATGTTGAACGAAGTCCCGAGAACAGTCACGTTGAAATCCTTGTTCCTGACTATAAAAGGATGATTTTTGTCGGGCGCGACATCGAGATACACCTCGCCGGACACATATATTTCACGCGTGTCTCCCGAGAACTCCTGAGGATAGACCACCCTCGAATCGGAGTTAACCCAGATGCGGGTGCCGTCGGCAAACCTAATCTCGGCCCGGCGTCCTTTCGGAACCGCCAGCTGACAATATCTGTCGGCGGACGGATTGCCTGCGGCTCCGGATACAGAGTGGCCGTTGACCAGAACCGTACCATTTGCGAGACAGCTGATGCTGGCTCGGTTCTGGTCAACCTCGGTAGTATCACAGCCCGGCACCATATTGATAATGTGCCCGGATGTCATGGGCACCTCGGTGTTGAGGGCATACGTTGTAATGTCTTGTATTGCCGTCAGACCGGGAGCATCCGCATGGCCTCCACCGTCCGGCCACAGCATCAGAATCACAACCGCAGCTGCAGCTGCAGCTCCCGACCATACAGTGATTCTCCGGCGCATGGCGTTCCTGTAGGCGGCGCGTTTTATCCGCCGTTCACAGTCCTCCCATGCCTTGTCGATTTCAGAAATGGGAAATACCTTTTCTCGCTTCCTGAAGATGTCCACAACGCCATAAAGCAGTTTGCTGATATCTGTATTTCGGGGAGTCATCGCAAAAAAAAAATTGACGGGTTTACATATATATTAACGGAATCCTTCAGAATTCCTACTCACAAAATCTTACTTATGACAATAACATGCATAAATAAATCAGGAACGGAGTTGCTCCCATCTCTGACCGAAGAGATTTGAGAGCCCTGGACACAAGATTCATCGCAGACTGCGGATTCATTTCCATCACAGCGGCAATCTCCTTGTACGACAGACCGCGGACATACCTGAGGTAAACGGACACCCGCTGATTATATGTCAGAGAATTGTAAGCCATGACAAGCCGGCGTCCCAGCATACGCGAGTCATCGTCATCCTTGAAAAGCTGCTCAATTCCGGAGTCATTGTCATCAATCTCAAACAGCCGTCCGGTGATTGACACATCATCGTGTGCAGAGGCGACCCGGTCAAAAATCATGTTACGCAATGATGTCAGAAGGTAGGACCTCACATAGGGAGTTGAAGAAAGTTTCCGGCTGCTGCATATTTTGACGAATACATCCTGAATGCAGTCTTTGACAAATTCCTCATCGGAAACGAACCTCATCCCCCAGTTAAACAATAGGTTATAGTTCTGCTTATACAACAGCGACAAAGCTGTCATATCACCGCTCAAGACCTTGCTCCATAATTCAGCCTCATTCATCATTCAAAACACCTGGTTATAGATTTAAAGCGAATGGGAATTTGATATCCGGTAATATTGTACTAATCTGCATCTAAATATAACGGAACTTCTTCTAAAAACTAATCACTATATCCAAAAAAATATGCGCAGATTCCACCGCCAAATGCAAATAACGGTCCGCTACACCGGGCATTCCAATATACGCGGCTTGACCCTCCCTCCTATGTGGCAATCGGAGCCAACGACGGCATAGCAAGTCCTTCTGTGATGCGTAAGGCATTGAAAACTGAAATGATAATGTTTTGAGAAACAAGCCGGATACTACGGGGATATTGACTACCTTTGCAGCGCAAAACCTGCGAGTATGTTTGCATGTGTATAAATCCGCATCGCGCCAACCCATGTCCCAACGGCTACGGACATTTTGCTTAAAATAATTTAATGCCTAATTTTACAGCAACAATTTGTTTCATTACCAATATTCCGGCATGAATCCATTTAAACTGAAATATATGTCCGGCAAAGCGTTTGCTTTGTGGCTGGCTGTGATATGCATTGTCGTCCAGATTCCACCACTGTTCATGGGAGTGGAATTGTGCGACTCCGGATTCTATCTGACATTCTACGACAACATCTATTCCCATCCCGAATGTGTTGAGTACAATTTCATGTACTATCTCAGCGGCCTGACGGGAGGTGCGCTTCTGAAGATTATGCATACAGCGTTGGGAATGCGCATAGTTGGTGCAACGGTCAATCTGTTGTGTGCTCTATGCCTTGCGGCTGCATTTCCGGCACGCCGGTTCCGCAGCGCCGTGGCCGGCTCATCCCTGCTTATGATTGTCGGAAGCTGGTGGCTCCCGCTCACATTCTCCTACGACCATCTCACATCGCTGCTGACATGTGTGGGACTTTTGCTCATCATGAGAAGCGTTACAGCCCGCAACCGCACAGACGCCGTATGTCTGGCCCTCGCCTCCGGCCTTGTGCTTGGCATGAATACCTTCGCCCGCATCCCCAATGTCCTCGGCTTCGCTTACATCCTGCTCATTCCCATCGGCGCTGCCATTTACCGCCGGAAACACATGTGGCAATCTGTAACCGCATCTTTTGCAGCAGGATGGATTGCCGGAGTGGCACTTGTACTGGCTGCCATGCTGGCACTCAAGCATTTCAGCATTTTCGCCAGCAACATGTCCGACCTGTTCGGGATAGCCTCGTCAGCCGACGGGGAGGCCTCACACGGAATCAGCCACCTGATCCGTGCCCAGATTGATTCCTATCTCATTACAGGCAGAGTGGCAGCCAAACTGCTTGCCATAGGGATAATGCTATGGTGTACCTACAAGTTCGTGCCACACAGCCGCCTCATCAGGAGCGCTGCATGGATAATGGCATTCTGCGGCATGGGATACTTGGTGGCCCGTACCGGCAGCACATATTTACTCGATGCATTTTTTCTCGTTGGCTCAACGGGGAGCATACTTAGCGGCTCGCGGCGCATGCGCCTTGCCGGATGGGCCGGGCTTGCCATGCTGCTGATATTTCCGTTGGGAAGCGACAACGGCATCTCCAACAACGGGCCTGCGGCCATGTGGATGGCCGGTGTGCCTGCTCTGGTGTTCTACACGCTTTTTTTGCAACGCAGCATGCATCTGTCGCTGCGGCACGCCTCATTGGCCGTGGCTGTCGTCGTGCTGCTTGTGCTGGCCAATTGCTGCCGGTTGGCCGTGCGATGCGGTCTCTACTTCGATGCCACCGCACCCGCCAACTGCACCATGCAACTTAAAAGCCCTTTGATGCGCTGCATCCTCACATCGCCGGAACGGGCTCATATAATCGACGCCACTGCCGACGGGGTGCAGACCATCGCTCCTGCCGGCAGCGAAGTGCTGATCTACGGCAGCGCACCAATGCTGCATTACCTCACATCCACCCGGCCTGCACTGGGTAATTCCTGGCCGGAACAGCTTTCGACCGAAAGCCTCCTTCGCAAACTCGACCTACATCTGAACGGCGCACCGGTGATAATCCTTAAATACAATACCATCGGAAACGATTTCGGCACCCCCTCGGAAGCGTTCATGCTCGGCACCGAGGCCGAAACCGCCAACATCTACCACAACGCCGAAAAAAGCGGCGCACTGCTCAGCTATCTGCATTCCAAAGGCTACAAGTGCACAAAAGCTACCGCCCTCTACAACGTCTACGAGTTGCCTCCCAGTCCGGCCGGTGCCCTCAGTCAATGTGCAGCAGGGTCTTGAAGCAGGCCACGGTTGCGGCATCGCCGGTATATTTTCCCTTGTCCTCGCTCAGTTTGCAAGTCTGGCAATAGAACGGCCACGACTCTGTGATTTTCACCGAGGTAAGCTTTATGACTATGTTCATCGGCTCCACATCGGCGAAATCGTTGGTGAAGTGCGTGCCGATGCCGAACGACGGCAGGCATTTCCCCTCGGCATAGCGCTGAATCCGTATGGCCCGGTCCACGTCGAGCCCGTTGCTGAACACCACCTGCTTGGTGGCAGGGTCAATGTTGAGCGAACGATATTTCTCCACAATCAGGTCGAGCTGCTCGAAATTGTCGCCGCTGTCCACCCTAAGCCCCTTGAACATGTTGGCGTAATCCTCCGAAAAGTTCAGGCTGAAAATGCGCCACCCGTATGTATCGTAAAGAAACGTGCCCAGCGCGCCGCGATAGGTGTGCGACCACGTGCGCATGGCCAGATAATTGGCCATCTGCGGCCCGTACATCCCCGCTATGGCGCACACCAGTTCGTGCGCCATTGTTCCCACGGGTGTAAGGTCATATTTCATTGCGAAATACACATTGCTTGTGCCGATGAAGCGCCCCGGGGCACAGGCATGGTCCCGTCCGCATGCCGTCATGGCGCGCATCACGGTGTCCTGCGCGGCAAACGAGGCACGCCGCCGGGTGCCGAAATCGCTGAACACGCATCCGGCCTCTATGAGCCGGCGCGCCTTCTCATACGATGCGGCATAATACTCGTCCAGGCCATGTTCAATGCGCTGCGCCTGCCCCGTCATCTCATAATAAAGCTCTGAGATTATGGCAAGCACTTTCACCTCAAGCAGAATGGTGTCGCACCAATACCCCTCGAACTCCACCGACAGGTGACCCTCAGCGTCCTGAGTGGCCGTCACCCATCGCCGGTCGTAGCGGAACCCTCGCAGAAAGCTGTAGAACCACAGTGGGATGTAGCGGCACCGCCGCTGCATGAACTCCACCTCCTCATCGGTGATCACCACCTCCTCGAGCATGGCGATCTGCCGCATCAGCTCGTCGGCGAACCCCGGAGGATAGACCGTGTTGTTGCGGTCGAAAAAACGGTATTTCACCCGCGTGCGCGGATAATTCTCTATCACAGCGCAGCACATGGTGAATTTATACAGGTCATCGTCGGTGAAGTGTGTTATTATAGGGTGCATGATTCCAACTAATTGCATTCTGTTAAACAATGGTTAAATAAACAACGGACCGGCAGCCTCGATGGTTCGTTGCTACCGGTCCGTTTTAGATGATAGTCCGAGCTGGACCTGATTTTAATCGGTCAGGTTCAACAGGCGGTCTTGTGCGTCACTGGGCTATGAGCGAGAGGGCGAAACCGCCGCCGCGCGCCATCTTCACGGGAAGTTTAGAATCCGAAGTGGCGTCGAACGTTGTGATAACGTAAGCCTCCGGATTGTCGTAGCAGTCGGCATCGGGAGCGTCGGCATAAAGGGTTGCCTTGTAGGTGCGTCCCGGCTCAAGGAAATCGAGCGAAATCTCGCTTTCGCGGGCCTCGTTGGCCACACCGCCCACAAACCAGTTGTCAGTGCCCTTGCCCTGACGTGCGGCAATGATGAATTCACCCGGTTCGGCGTCGAGATAGACCGAACGGCTCCAGTCGGCGGGAACATCCTTGATGAACTGGAATGCATCGGCCTTCTCGGCATAATGCTCGGGCATGTCGGCTGCCATCTGCAGCGGCGAGTACATGGTGACATACAGGGCAAGCTGATTGCCCACCGTGGCTTTCTTGTGGTCCTTGCTTCCGGGCACGAATTTGCTCATGTCCATGCAGAAAATGCCGGGAGTGAAATCCATCGGGCCGCCGATGAGGCGGATGAACGGAAGGATGGTCACATGCTGGGGCGACATTTCGCGGTACTCCGTGCCCATCGCGCTCTCGTTGCCCACAAGATTGGGATATGTACGGCACAGACCGGTGGGACGCACAGCCTCGTGGCCGTTGACCATGATGTGATGGTCGGCGGCACGCCTCACCGCGTCAAGATAGTGGTTCACCATGCGCTGGCTGTAGTGGGTGTCGCCCTTGGGGAGGATATGGCCTACATAGCCGCTCTTCACGGCATCGTAGCCGTAGCGGTTCATCAGGTCGTAGGCGGCCTCCATGTGCTTTTCGTAGTTGCCTACGGAGCCGGAGGTCTCGTGGTGCATCATCAGCTTGATGCCCTTGCTGTGGGCATAGTCGTTGAGCGCCTTGATGTCGAAATCGGGATAGGGGGTGACGAAGTCGAACACGAAGTCCTTCTCCTTGCCGAACCAGTCCTCCCAGCCCACGTTCCAGCCTTCGATGAGCAGCTGGTCGAAGCCGTTCTCGGCTGCGAAATCTATGTAGCGGCGCACATTCTCGTTGTTGGCGCCATGCTGTCCGTGGGGCTTGGCCTTGGAATAGTCGAAGGTGGCCAGATCGAAGTTCTCGGCGTTTGTGTAGCTCCACTGCGATTTGCCGGTGATCATCTCCCACCACACGCCCATGTACTTCGTGGGATGTATCCACGATGTGTCGTCGAGTGCGCAGGGGTCGTTGAGGTTGAGCACCATTGCCGACGCGAGGATGTCGGTGGCCTTGTCGCCGAGCATGATCACACGCCAGGGTGTGGCGCGCGGCAGTGCCAGCGTGGCCTTTGCCTCGGGGATGCCCGGGGTGAGATGGCTCACAAACGTCATGGTGGTGTCGTTGAGGTTGAGGTGCATGGCCGGATAATCCACCAGCGCGGCCTCGTGGAGATTGATGTACACGCCGTCGTCGTTCTTGAGCATCAGCGATGTCTGCACCCCCGTGGGTGAGAAGCCTGTCTGGGCGGCATTGCCTATGCGCATCCCCTCGCTGAGGTTGCGTATCTCGCTCAGGCGCGATTTGGTGTACTCATATTCCTGGGTGTCATAGTCGCCCGAAATCCACCAGGCCGTCAGGTTCTCGCCCATGGCGAACTCCGAAAGCTCCTCGGCCACAAGCAGCGTGTCCACAGCCTGCTCGGGGAACACATAGCGGAAGCCCACACCGTCGTTGAACGCGCGGAACTCCACATTCATCCGTCCCGAAGCGTTCGACAGATAAACCGTAAGGTCGTTGTAGGTGTTGTCGATCGAATCGTTCTCGCCCCACACCGGCGCCCACACCTCGTGGAACGAACCGGCCACAACCGAGTCAACCTTGAAGCCGCTGCGGAAGTTGAGCGAATCGTTGAGAGTGGCGAAACCGAGGCGCGATTTCTCCACAATGTCCTTTCCATGGAATTTTACTGCATAAGTGGGTGTGCCTTCGCCGTCGAGGGCGAACTCCACCTTGATTTCGCCGTCGGGCGAGGCAAGCGTCTCGCCGCCCCTATGCGAACAGCTTCCGAGCGCTATGGCGGCAACGGGAAGCCAGCACAATGTTGAAATTTTCATGATGAGATAGATGTATGAGGGTAAATAAGATACATGCAAATATACGCAAATCCCCTCAATCCGGCAAATCTCCCCGCAAACCGAGATGCCGATACTTTGAAAGCAACAGTTCTGAATGACAATGCTCCCCCCAAACTTGTAGGGTCGCGACCTGTCGCGACTGCAGGCGGGATGTTGCAAATGAATGCCTGATGCTCAAATATGTTACGCAGGATTGCAGTCGCGACAGGTCGCGACCCTACAAGTTGATGGATGCGATCTCTCGCCCCCTTCACCGGCCGAACATCCCCAGCACGTGGCCCAGCGTGCCGTCCTTGAGCTGCACGCGGCCCTCGGCGTCAAGGAGGTAGAACGACGGCGTCAGCCCTATGTTGTACAGCTCACGGCGGTCCACCGCCCGTTCGGCATCAATTCCCACAAGCCATTCCTGCGGCAACGTGGCGGCATGCTCCTCCCACAGCTTGCGGTCCTCGCCCACATACACGGCCAGCATCTGCAGCTCGCCCTCGGCAATGGCGCGCCCAAGCTCAGGCACAACGCGCAGCGCCCTCTCAGCCTCATGGCATTGCGAGCAGTCCGGCTCATAGAACATCAGCAGCACCGGCGTGCCGCGAAGCGCCTTCAGCGCCGACCGCCCCCCTCCGCGCAGTTCGAAGGCAAAATCGCCGGCCACGGTGCCCACACGGTTCTTCATTATGTCGGCACGCCGCTCCTGCGCCACATCGGCGTAATATCCGCGGGCTATGGCCCAGTCGGCAAACGGCAGAAACGTCTCCTGATTGTACATCGGCGACTCCGGATTGTACAGATAGTTCACCGCCACGGCATAGAGGAAATCGATCTGCTCCTCCCCCGCCTTGCGGGCGGCATCGAGCAGCAACGCCACCCCGTCCTCACGCCCCGTGGGGGTGGCATAAGGGAGCACCGAGGCGAAATTGGCGAAATTCTGCTCCACGAAAGCCGAATCGAGCGCACGGCTGCGGTCCGTGAAATCCATCCCGTCCCAGAAGTGCGCCACCACGAAGTCCGCACGCTCCGCAGGCTCGCGCAGCGTTTCAGGCACCGCAGGCAGCGGAAGCTCCTCCACCCCCTCAGCGGCACTCCCCTTTTCGCCGTTGCCCTGCACGGCGGCCGCAGCCTCACCGTCCGAAGCCACCGACGTCCCACTCTCCCCTTTTGAATGACCGCAGGCGACGAGGCCAAGCCCCGCCGCCAGCGCAAAAACCAATATTCTCATTCTTTTCAAGTTATCTCATTCTATATCCTTAATCCACATCGCGCACACACCGGATATTAGCATTTCCAAGTGCCCCTACAGCTTGCTGAGTAAGTGCAAAATCATATCTTGGAACCATCACAAAACGATTTGTATAATCAAGGTTCCCGGTAACATCCGGATTCATACCAAATGCATACCCCTGTTGATCATAGAAAGAAAAAGTTGCTGATAGACCAAAATATCTATTAGTAGTACCATCAGTAGGTTGAATGCCTAGCGATGTCATGATAGCAATTTCTTTCTGATTGGGAACTCGCCATCCATCTCCATCTAGATATTTACCCAAACTATCAGAGTTATCATCGGTAACTTGACATGGATTCATTGCCGTTAACCAGTAACTCCAATCGCCAATACCATAAATTTTATAGCCATTCAACAAGTCTACCGTCAACAAATCACTATATTCAAATGCCTTGTAACAACGATTATAATCCTGATTCGCTATATGATGAGGATACATATGTGTAATCTTTTCCTGACGAATGGATTGTTGATCGTAATATTTGAGTTCTATGATATTTTTAGAACGTTCCACATACGCAGGTTTAACAGTCTCATTCGAAGTCACTCCAGACATGTCCACTCCCAGATTTCTCACGCAACGCACATTCCATGGATCCATCACATATGTGCGGTTAGTGGACGTTGACAAACCCTCCATCGCCCAGACGATATTGTTCTTATTGTTAGAACCATAAATCAGTAACGATGTCACAAGACCATTATTTTCAGCCACATTGTTATTCCCCAATACAACTTTATCACCCTCAAAATACGGTATGCGTGTCAACCTCGAATAATCCATTATAGGAGTCGAAAGGGATCTGCGGCCTAAAATTATACGGGCATATTGATTTGCGGTCGGTACATACCACCGCAACTCTCCTGCATCTATATAACCGTCTCCATTTAAATCCCGGTTTCTGTTCATACATGCATTTATCGCCTCTATAACTCTTGCATTGTCCGTCAAATCAGGGTCATATTTGGTATGTTCCGACTTAAGCTGAATCAACGCAGGCAAAGCGTGCGGATTATTCTTATCAAAAGCCGGCTGAACTACATCCTGTGTATTGATTGCATTTACATACTGAGGTTCTTCGACATTTACGAACGAACTCCAGAGATACGTCCCGTTAGTCCAGTTCTTAGGATTCCAACCACTACTTCCACCGGCGACATACATAGCTGTATTGTACCGTCCGTTGTTATCATTGTCACCCTGCCGAAAATTGCTTCGGAGATTCAGGCCATAGCTTTCGTTCACATGCTCAACACCAAGTGCGTTCTCGGTTTCAGCGTTTGTATTGTAATATGTCTGGATTGATCGCTGCGAGAAAGCATATTTGGAATTATAATAGCAGCTTTCGCCGTCGGTCGACTGGTCGACAAGCACGCGGATCCACACCGTGCGGTTATGTTTGTTCACATAATCGTGCCAGGCAGTGCTGCCCTCTTCATCGCCGTCAGTTGCTGTCTCGTAGACATACTCGTTGAAAAACACCGTATAGTAACCGGCTTTGATGGTTCTTGCATCTTTGTTTTCATTTCCAGCGCTGACCTTCTCCCAGAATTCATGGATGGTCATTGTGGGATTAGCGGAATCTGCATGCGGCCCCGTACGCGGCTTATACTCCGCCAATTTTGTGGCATTGTCGGCGCGGCGTATCTCCACCCAATCGAGATATTTACGCCTTTCCGAATTCTCAGACGGCACAGTCCCCGGCTCGCGGCTGTCAATATCCACCGGTTGGTTATTCTCGTCGTAACAACGTATCATATAGTCGAACGATCGGTTAGCTATCGTGGGATACAAATCTTCATCGGAAAGATAGATGTTATAGACGCCGTAATGTGCGTCAAGTTCCACATATTTCTCGGTCACGTCTGACACCATACCCTCGCCGCCGGGCGTAGGCTCGCCCTCCTTGCGCGCTTCCACAAGGATGTCGTTAACGTTGTTGATGGTAACGTCGTAGGTGTATTTGCTGTTGCGGCGGCAGTTGAAATCCTGTGCTTTCGATTTTCCGGAGCCTTCACAATAACCTAAATGCACGGTGTAGACACCATCGACCACACGTGCGCCGTTTATCTTATCTCCTTTCTCGTCCACCTTCAGGGTCATGCGCACCCTCAGCTCCACAAAAGTGGCGTTGTTGTTGGCATCGGCAGCATCCGCCGAGCCGACCAGCGATTTGTATTTACCGGTGTTTAGGCCGGCATCCGTCTTGAACTCCTCCTCGCGGTAGCTGTAATAGTCGCCATTCTTGTTGTGCGATTCAGGCGGCTCAAGGCCGGTGCGTTTGTTCTCAACCTGCCACCAGTCAAAACTGTATGTATTGCCGTTGTGCGTCACCACGTTGGTGGTCGGGGTATGCTGATATGAGCCTTTCGTACCTACCGTGCGGAGGTCGCCGGCATTCAGGGTTCCCGCTGTATGTTCATACAACCAGCTCTGATTAGGCACATTATGCACCGTCCATCCCACAACCTCGAAATCCTCGATGTTGTCGGCGTTATAGGTGACGTTGAAGCGCACCTGCGAGATGGTTCTGCGCAGATGTATTGCCCCGAGCAGCGCACCTGTGGCGGGAATCGTTACGGCCTCTATCTGCGTATGGTCGCCGTTGGCATGTGTACCGTCAATATAATGGCCGCTCATGAGCAGCACGTTCAGGGGAACATCGGCATTGATGTCACCATCGGTGTCGAACATTGTTGAAAGGTTGTTGAACTTTTCCCAGGTGTCGGCGTCGGAAAGTGCCTGCTCCAGACTCACCACTTCTGTTCCATTGTGGGCGCTTCTCCCCTCGAAGTTGGCCACCGCCACGATGTAGCTGCGGCCGGTCTCGGCATTGATCTTTACTGACTCCGGATAATCATGCGTCGGCGATGCATTAAGCCTCGTCTCGCTGTACACGCCGGTTCTTTGTTGTGAGGAGGCACTGTATACACCGATCCACAGCGATTCCACTCGGCCGTCAAGTCCGGCAGCCATGTCAGAGCGCGAGATTGGAGTCATTTCCGGCAGTCTTACGTTCACACTCAATGTGACGGGGCGGCCTGCGCCCTCATCATCCGGATACTCTATCTCATCGGTACACCCCGCCAACGCCACAACCAACAGGGCGGCTATCCACAGGGCTGATTTATATATGTTTCTGAAACTCTTCATTATTTTTGTTCCTGAAATCTGGCACTTTTTCTACGGCATTACACCGACATTTTCAAACCTCAAATCAATTGAACGGAGGGATAACAGTGGTATGTATGGACCACGGACACACGGCATACTTCACCTGAATCTCGGCAGGCTGTGTGGGATCTTCCTCTTTTACACCCGTAACCACCACCTGATAGATGTGATTGCGGGCAAAATCCGCATCCACCGTCTTGCCGTCGGCATCCTGCCGTTCCGCAGGAAATTTGTAATCGTAAGTCCGCGTTGTGTGTTTGTATTTGTCAAACACTTCAATATGAAGGGTCGGTCCCTGCACACCTGCGTCGAGCACTGCCCAATCGAATTCAGGCACATAAACATTGTACGCTTCATACTCCATGTCAGCGCCAAAACCCACGTAGTCCTGCTTGTCTGTATATGGTACTGCAGCCGACGGAAGTTCAATCGTTGCATTCCACCATTCCTTCAATGCCGTGCCGTATTCCACCACGGATGTTTCTTTTGCCCACGGCGAAACATCAGTAAGCAGAGGCAGATAGGCACCACTGCTGTTGAATCCGGTCAGAGTTACTTTCTCTATTTTATGCTTGTTGTCTCCATTTTTCGCAAGAGCGTCGACAAGCCGCACCTTCGCCATGGAGCGCTGAATGTAAATGTCTGGAAGATTAAGGGCTTTATCCTTGGTCGAAGCGTCATTCAGCTCCGAGCGTTTCACACTCATTGCCGCCACCCCGGCCATAGGTATCAGGCGATTATTTGTGCCGAGCGAAGGTTGCCACGGCGAATTATTGCCCATAAGCCCCGTGTATGGGAATCCACGGTAGCTCTTCGAAAGCTCCTGAATGGTATTGAAGAGATAATTCTCGCCGAAAGCCCCGTCGGCTCCGGATATGCCGTTGAGATTCGCGATAAAAAGCAGCGAGAAATCCACCATGTCGGTCGGCTCCTTACCTGCGTAAGCGAAATAATCTGTATGTATTTTCAGGGTGAGACTGTACTTGCCGTCCGCTCCCGTCACTTCATAATCCTCGCTGCCGAATGTGCGGATCACCCGCCGGTTGTGGTCAAGCAGCATTATGTTGAGGTCGGAAGTGTCCACATAATTTTCTGCCTGAGTTGCATCCTCTTCGGGATGCTTGTCGCCGTCGTCCGGCTCAGAGGCACGCGAGGACACATTGCGCCCCGACACCTCCATGTTACGGAGATCGACCGACAGCCACATGTCACCGCTGCGCGCAGGCACAACAGGCGCTACAGGCTGTGGCTCATCGGCGCACGGGTCGGCATCGTTGATGCACGACACTGCAACCATGCCTGCCGCGGCCACCACGACCGCAACAACCATCCTGCGACAAATCCGGTTAAAATCCATTTGTTTCATTTCCAATATCCAGTGATGTTGCCACTACTCCACAGGGGTGACCACCCGCACTATGCGCCAGTCGTTGATCACAATCACGGTGCTTACCCATTCGTTATCCTTGTCGAGGAAGAACGTCATGTTATACTCGTCCTGACGGTCGAGATATTCCTGAGGACCCATCGCCTTGTTGTGCATCCCCATCACGAGCAGCGCGTAATCGCGCACGTTCACTTTGAGCACCGTGCTGCCGTCCTGACGGGTGATGTGCAGGATGGGGTCGGTCTCGGTGGTGAGGCGCGACACGGTGAATTCAGCCAGCGCGGCGCCAAGCACATTGTCGGAGGGCATTTCGGCGGGAACCATGTTTCCCGGCATGTCGGTGGGGTTTGAATTGACATCGACAACGCCCGAGAACTGATGCCAGGGATGGTAGACAACCTCCTCGTGCGAACGCAGCGTGTTGTCGTGGTTGAGCCAGCCGTTGCCGTCGGTGATGGTCATGTTGAAGTTGGCTATGTCCACCGGATTGCCCGACATCTGCTGAAGCACCACGCGCACCACATTAGTGTCCTTTTTCAGCGGCACCGTGATGTAGTTCGGCACCGAAGGCGAGGCATAGGGAAGCTCGGCATGAATCATGCCGTGGAACAGCGGCGCCAGGTCGTCGCGGCTGTGTCCCGTCCCACCCTCAATGGTGCGGTGCAGATAGGCATGAAACTCCTCGAGAGTCGACTCGCCGATCTTTCCGGCAGCAATGTCGAACGATTTTGAATGCTCACCGCCCCACACAAGCAGGTCGTAGCTGCCCGGCTCCACATCGAGCACCATCTCGTTGTTGGGCGTAAGCTCCGACTGCGTGACGTCGATGCGCTTCACGAGCCGTCCGGTCTTGCTGTTGAATGCCAGCAGCGTCACCTGCTTCACTTCAGGGGTGAATGCATCCGCAAACTTCATGTTGTAGTCGTATGTGAAACGCACGAGGTTGTAGCTCGCCACGCAGTCGCTCTCATCCTTTATCATGTCGCAGCTTGAAAGCGCGCAGCATGCCGCCACAATGGCAAGCACATACGGTGTTATGCGATGTTTGATAGCGTTAAGCATATTTGCCTGTATATTGTTTGATTATTTATTCGAGGTTAAAGATTCCGGAGTGCCCGGAACCGGGGGAAGATATGTTAACGCCGCAAGCGGCTGTTATAGTCAGAATTAAAAAGTTGATGCCGTTTCGGTGGCATCGGGGCTTTTCCGGCCGTTTTTGAGTTTCCGATCCCGGAGCGGCCGCCTCCGTATCGTAAATAGAGAATAAACTGTCACTCACAGCCGCGACCTCTCCGAGGTGCGCTTCACCCTTGCTACCGTCCACCCCATGATGCGCTGCGCTTTCATGGGGTTAACCACGGTATATCGCCTCCGGCGATAACGCATACATTGTGATGATGGCTCGGTGTCAAAGAGATAGCCGGAGCTTCAGTAAACCGGGATTGCATCATGTTGTAGGGTCGCGACCTGTCGCGACTGCTACCCGCGAAACAAATCCGGCAATTCATCTATCTGTCACTGATAATACCCTGTTGGCAGTCGCGACAGGTCGCGACCCTACAGCAGGCATTACTTAAAAATAGGAACTGCGGTGCGGACATCTCCGCCTGGTGCGTTCACTCCGCACCGCAGTGTTATGTGATTACAAAGGACTCTTATTCAAGAACAGTCTGGTTGCTGACTACATTCCACTTCAGACAGTAAACAACAGCTGCAAGGTAGCTTGCCTCAGGATCTTTGGGATTCTCCTGTTCATTGCCGGGAACACCGAGACCAATTACATTGGTGAATTCATAGTCATATATATGATTGCGGACAACGCCGAACTTACCGCCCATATGCTTGATGTTCACGTAATACGATGTCACGCCATCCTTCCACAGTGAGATATTGTCGAAACGGTCGAAATCATCAGTCAGGACATGAGCTTTCCAGGTGTTGGGGTTAGTTCCTTTAACAAAGCTCACATCATTCACCGTGGCAGTTTTGGTGGGATTACTACCGTTCCAGGCCGCAACAATTTCTTCCTTGAGGGTGGAGGTGAGGTAATAGTCACCAGCCCAATTGGCAAGGTTTAGTCCGTCGGTTTTTCCGGGAAGCTTCACTACACCCTTTACCAGAATTGCAGTGGCATTTTTAGTGCGGTCTGTGGCACTTGCAGGCTCATGACGAGTGTTTCCGTAGCAGTACACTCCCGGGGCGTCAGCAGTGTAATTTCCTAATGAGAAGTCATCATTATAGATGTCATAGGTTTTGACATAAAAATCCTCTGCTGCGGCACAAGCTGTCCATGCCCAGTAACTGCGGTGACGTGTTTCATCGTTCCAGTCAGTAAACGGAGGGGTCTTGATGCAATCGTCGATATTTTTGATAGCATATGTCTTATTAGCATTCTTGATAAGCTTCCATCCTACAAGTTCCATCTCAAGGGTGGTCTTGTCACTGGTATATCCGTCAAGCGAAGAGAGTCCCCTTATGGTGAATTCTGCGGCATCCGTACTTGGCTTACCATCGTCTGTTTTCTTTTTCACTGAGTAAGTATTAAGTCCGCTTACACGTACTTTTGCAGCAAGACGCTCCACGAAAATTTTAGCCGGGTTATTTCTGGCAGCATCTGCAGTAGTCTCGATATGCTCGGTCACATCCGTATAACACACGGATTTGCCGTTAGACATATAAGTGGAGCTGGTCATAGTGAACTTCGAAAATTCATTTGGGACATTCGCAGCCTCTTGACGCAGAGCACCCAGTGTCTTATTAGCATAATATTCAAACGGATGGACTTCTTCATGCGGATTGATTATGCACACCACCTTTGCCGGTTTGTTGCCAAGATATTTATCAGGCTCACCAAGAACAAGCACACCCTCAATATCCGAAGGATTACCTGAAGTATTGGGATCATCGCTTGGTTTGAGGACGTGCGGAGCTACCATGTTTGTGTTAGATACAGTTCCATTCACACCGTGCTGCGCCATGATAAACGGGCGGTCATCGGCAGTGAAGAAATAGAAGCGCACATCATCCTTAGTGAAAGCGCTCTCCTTATCATCTGCCGGGCCTTCAAAATCATCCTCAATGGGAAGCGCTCGGCCACTCGAACCGATGTTGGTGATACGGACGGCCATGTAGCTTTCACCTACGGTGGGGCCATCGGGATCAACGGGACCGTTGATCGGTTCGTCGCTGGAGCAGGAGGCGAAGCCTAATGCGAGGGCAGCGAACGCGCCGAAATAGAATTTTGTTTTCATAGGAAAATTATAATTGGTTAATATTGTTTATTTATGATTGGTTATGGTGTTGTAAATCTCAAAGTGTTTTGTTCAGGTATCCGCGGCTTGTCGCGGCTGCAAACAAGGGGTCAGCGGTTGCGGAGCGACTGGTATTCGCGCAGGGCGCCGATCTGGTCGAGCAGGCCGCGCGAACGGGCGATGCCTGCGGCAAGCGAGCTTTCAAGCAGCTGTTGGGCGCGGTCGTAGTCGCCCTGCATCAGTGCGAGTGCTCCGCGGGCATGTGTGGCCTCGGGCGAATCGCCGGCCTTGGCCAGATAGCCCTCGGCGGCGGCATAGTCGCCACGGCTCATGGCAGTGTTGGCGGCGTTGAGGTTGGCCACGGGGTTGTCGGGGTACATGCGCACGGCAATGTCGAACACCTCGTTGAACTCGGGCGAGCCGGGCTCGAGGCTCTGGGCGGCCACAAAGAATTCATCGAGCGAGAGGTTGCCCGGGCGCTTCTTCATGATGGCCAGAATCTCGGCGGGGTCGCTGTAGGAGCGCACCACGTAGCTTATGCGGTAGTCGGTGTGACGCAGCGAGGGGTACACGTTGGCCAGCAGGAAGGCATAGTCGGCGGGATAGCGGCGGCGTATCTCCTGGTCGCGCGGGTCGGGCGCGAGCGAGGTGTCGTCGATGATGGCGAGGATGCCGTCGCGGTTCTCCAGGTTGGATGCTGCCACCCACTCGCGCAGACCGGCCCAGTCCTCAGGCTCCGAGGAGGTCTCGATCAGCCCCTTGGGGAATGCATAGAGGTTCTCCACATATGCCTTGAGGGCGTCGGTACGGCCCTGTGCCAGGCGCACGTTGTTCTTGTAGGGGCCTTCGGGCGATGCAAAGCCCTTGATGCTCATTGATTTGATGGTGACGTCGGCATCGTTGCGCACGGAATCCACACTGGCGCGCACCACGGCCAGCTCGGCGTAGTTGCCGCGGAAGTCGGGGAGCAGCACGGTCTGGTTGACGGGGAACTCCACGTTGGCACGGCCGGAGATGGCGCGCTCCTTCACCCCCTCCACCACCGGAGCGGTGTAGGCGAAACAGTCGGAGGTGTCGAGGCGCGGCGCACGCCAGAGCGAGAGGTCGGTGGTCTCGGTCACCTCCCCTTCGGGACATGAGGCGCAGCCGTAGGTGCGGGTGCGGATGGAGAGTGTGGCGCCGTCGATCCAGTCGGCATAGGGCACCATGGTGTGGTAGCGGTAGTCGGCGGGAGCCTTCGATGCCTTGAAAGTCACCTCGGGGACGGCCATGCCGTTGTCGTTGCCGCGCAGATGCTGTATGTAGCGGTTGCGGCCGTAGACGCCCACGCCGGGGAGATAAAGTGTGTCGGCCTGATTGACCAGATAGGGGGTGAGCACCACCACCTGGTTGGATTTCACGGGGATGGCCTTGAGGTCGAGGTTCATGTCAACATTGATCAGCCCCTCCACCATCGAGATGGCGGAACTGGTGGCCGCAGTGTCGGCCTTGGCTGTGAATGCCGCTGCGGCGATGAGCAGCGACGGGAGCAGGATATGTCGTTTCATGTGCGGAGTCCGGTTAGAAAACATAAACTAAGTTGACTGCGGCCTTGGTGGGGCCGAAATAGTTGTGATGGCGCTTCGTCTCGGTCTTGCGGCCGCAACCGGCGCATTCGTAGACGTCGAACCGGGTGTACACGTAGCCTATGCCGATCTCGGCCTCCAGATTCCAGTGCTTGCCAAGCAGCCAGGAGTAGCCGTAGGCCACGCCCACGCCGGCAAACCATCCCTGGTAGCGGTGGTCCTTGAGGTTCTTGAAGTTGGTGCCGAGGAAGTCGACCGGCACATCGATGTTGCCAACGTTGTACTCGCCGCCAAGCAGATGTGCGCCCACAAAATGGCCGCCCAGTGCCTCGCAGAACCAGTAGCGCGCCTCGGGCTGCACAAGCCAGTGCTTCCACTTGCGGTCGTGCGAGAGGTTCCAGGCGTTGAGCTGCCCGGTAAGCTCGGCCGACCACCGCGGTGCGAGGCGTATCTCGCCGCCTATGTTGGCGTTGAGAAAGGCATCGTAGAGCAGATTGGTTTTCAGTGCCACATCCTGCCCGCGCATTGTGGAGCAGATTGCCGCAAACATCACCATGAATAATACTAATGTCTTTTTCATCATGCGTATGTTGTGATAATTTTTTCGACGACTGTTTTTCAGACCGTACACTTCTTTTTGCTTTTGCCGTCTCACTCTCCGGTGGGATGAATAACATGGTGCCCCCGTGCGGAATCTGTGCCGCACGGGGTTGTCCGTTTGGATGCGCTACCTTAGCAGCCGCATTAAAATGCTGTGATACTTTACTTCATGCACCATGTATCAAAACAAATCGTGTGTGTCAGGTTATAGAGATTATTTAACAAGAGTATAGTTCAAGTACCCCAAAGCATGCTGATGCAGTGGGGAAGGGATAGTTCAACAATAATGCGGAATGCAGAGGCCGGAGAACAGAACGATTGATTCGCATTGACGGATTATGAGGCCGGCGTACAGCCGACATGAGTTCACGTATAAAAAAACGTATCGTCTGCCGGTGGGCAACCCCGGCTTGTTCTGCCCGGACTGCTTTCTGATTCCGATGCAAAGTTAGGCATATTTTACAAATTGACAAATTTTTGGCCGGAAATTACAAAATTTATCAACATCGCACTCAAAAAAAAAAAAAAAAAAAAACAGATTTTCGGTTTATTTCCTTTCATTTTGACAATAGCAAATCTTATTTTGAAAAACTATTTACATTCCGTCGGTTTTGAAAAATATTTTTAACCAAAAATATCCGATTCAGCTAAAAATAAAACCGCCCGTCCCTACAGAGCCTGTACGGCCTGTCCACCTTTAAGGGAGTAGGCGGGTGAATTACCACAAAACGTAGGGACGCACGGTCTGTGCGTCCGCGAAACACATATTGTCTATCAGTCAATTGCCGGACGCACCGACCGTGCGTCCCTACATCGCTGACCGGAATTCAGCAGTTCTGCAACGTCTCACTTCCTGGTAAACAAAACACCGTCTTTCAGTCGTTGCCTGCATGGCAACATTGACTGAAAGACGGTGCGTTTAACTTTATTTAACTACGGCTCGATTTATCCCGCCATAAAAGATGTGAATTTTATCAGTTCACCTGCCACTCAAACAGGCCGGTGGCGTTGTCGGCGGGGAGCTGAATCTCCAGCTTCAGGGCGTCGGTGGTGACGGGGTCGAAAGAAGCCTTGCAGGGCGCGCCTTTCACCACGGGATAGGTGGTGGCGCCGGGATTGGCCATAAGCTCGTTGCGGAAAGTGACTGGCTGCCAGTCGCCCTTGTCGTCGCGGTAGTAGAGCTTCCACTGGCGCGGCACACGGCAACCGCCCCAGGGGCCGTCGTCGTACCAGTAGACGGTGGAGCTTTGCACGGTCTCGGCCTTGGGGAATTCATAGACGAGCCATTCGCTGGTGTCCTGCTTAGGCCAGTAGTGGAAATAAGGCACGGAGCGGTCGTTCTCATCCTTGGGCACGAGGCCGTCGTTGATGGCCGAGAGGGCCGCCATCTTGTGCGAGCTGCTCACCTTGGCTGCCGAGGCCAGCGTGGCAGGCTGAGCCGGACGCGAAGCCGACAGATCCTGCGGCAGCCATACGGCCATCTTGCCCGGCCCGCGGTGGTTCCATGCATAGTAGGGAATCAGTGTGAGGCGCACATCCTTGGCCTCAAGCGCACCCTTGTCGTTGAACGAGAGCACCTGGCCGTCGGTCACCAGCTCTGTGATGCCGTGCAGCATGTCGGGGCGCACCTCCTCCTTGAATTCAGGTTTCTGGTTCACAAGCACCGAGAGCACATCAAAATCGTTGTCGGGCCATTCGGCACAGTAAACTATGGGGCCGCGCTCCACGGCCACACGTCCGCGGTCGGCCTCAACCTTGGCGTTGGCCTTGACAGTGCGCGGAAGCATGTCGAAGTGCACCGACACGCGGTCGCCCTTCTTCCAGCGGCGGGTTATATCGAAATAGCCCTTGTTGAGGGTGGCCTCCACAGGCTGGCCGTTCACTTTCACGGAGTAGGTGGGGCGCAGATTGTCGGAATAGCTGTAGAGGTCGGAGGGCACAGGCATGTTGCGCACCCATCCGGGCACACGCACTTTCATGGTGAACTCCCCTATCTTGTTCTTGTCGACTGCGATGTCGATATCGCCGTTCCACGGGTAGGATGTGGACTGCGACAGCTCGACGGCATCACGCTTGCCGTCCACGTCGAGCTTGGCGGTGTTGCTCATGAAGAGGTTGACGTAGAGGTCGCGGCCATTCACGGCATATACATAGCCGGGAAGCGAGGGGATGAAACGGCAGATGTTGGAGGGGCAGCAGGCGCAGCCGAACCAGGGCTGACGCTGATGCTGGCCCATCGACTCAAGCGGATTGGGATAGAAAAAGCCTCCGCCGTCGAGCGACACGCCCGAGATAAGACCGTTGTAGAGCGTGCGTTCCAGCACGTCGTAGTATTTCGAATCGCCGTGCAGCAGGAACAGGCGGTGATTGACGTAGACATTCCCGATGGCGGCGCATGTCTCGCAGTACGCGCTCATGTTCGGCAGCTCGTAGTTCTTGCCGAATGCCTCGCCGTTGCTTGTGGCGCCGATGCCGCCGGTGATGTAGTATTTCTTACCCACGATATTGTCCCAGATGCGGTCGATGGCATGGATGTAGGCGCTGTCGCCCGTAAGGGCTGCCACATCGGCCATTCCGGCATACATGTATGCGGCACGCACGACGTGGCCCACGGCCTCATCCTGCTCAACGACAGGTTTGTGGGCCTGGGAATACTCGTCGGTGCGCGAGGTGTGGCCGCGCTTGTCGAGGAAGAACTTGGCCTGGTCGATGTATTTTTTGTCGCCGGTGACAAGATAGAGCTTGGCAAGCGCCATCTCGGCTATCTGATGGCCCGGCACACGCACCACCTGACCGGGATTGTCGCCAATTTCACGACACACACAGTCGGCATATTTGATGGCTATGTCAAGGAAATTGCGTTTGCCTGTGGCCTGATAATGGGCTATGGCGCCCTCCACCATGTGGCCGAGATTGTAGAACTCGTGACTCAGGTCCTCCACGGCCTCCCAACGCTTGGAGCCTGCCCATTCGTGTGGATGCTTGGGATTCATGGTGCGCGATGTGTAGAGATAGCCGTCCGGTTCCTGCGCGGCAGCCACAATCACCAGCACGCTGTCGATGTAGGCGTCAAGTTTGGGGTCGGGATAGGTCTGCATCAGGTAGGATGCGCCCTCGATGGTCTTGTACACGTCGGTGTCGTCGAACGACAGACCGCCAACTGTGATTGTGTCGGACGGATGTGCGGCCTTGACGAAATTGTCGTATCGCCCCGTCTCCTCGCATTTGCTGAAAGCCAGAGGGATGGTGACGTCGCGGCTCGCCTTGAGCCTCTGGCCCCAGAAATTGTCGGTCACTTTCACCGACGTGAAAGGCACCTGCCCTATCGGATAGCCGCCGTTGGCCTTGGCCGAAGCGAAGCACGGCAGAACGATGGCCGCCGTCAACGCCATAAAGAGTTTTTTCATGGAATGTGGCATGTCGGTATATGATTGGTTGTTAACTAAGCGCTTATAACGCAGTAAAATATGTCTTTCAAGTCTAATTTTTCGGTATGTATTCGTCCCAGAGGGTAATGGAGCCGACAAGGCCGGTGAAGGGCCAGTCGCCCTCGGCATTACGGCCCAAAGTTACGAATTGCGACGGTTTTACCAGCAACTGAATGTCCTTTTCGCTCACGAGACGGTCGTTGATGTACACCCGTTCCATCCTCCCGTCGAAGGTCACATAGACTGTGAGCCAGCGGTTTTCAAAGTCGGCCTGAGCAGTCTTTGAGCCTGCATCCTCGTACCATCCGTAATGCTGCATCAGGCCGCAGCGGGGCTCGGTGCCGTTGACAAGCATGATTTTCTCCAGTTCGTCGTGCGATGAGGTGAAATCGGCCACACATTCGTTGAGTTCCATCGTAGGGTTGAAAATCTCGGCGCGGAGGGTGTACGGGGCGTTGTCGCGCAATGTGGCGGGAAGTGCGAACGACGAGCGGTAGCGCGTGCGGCCGTCGAAGCGTAGGGCCCTGCGGCCTTCCACCTCCTCGATCACACCTGCCGAGTCCACAGCGGCGAAATATCCGGCAATCCCCTCTCCGTTATCGAAATATGGCACAGTGTCGCCGGGATTGAAACGGGAGAAATCGATGTCAACCACCTTACCTGTCTGATTCATTTCGGCTGCGGGGAGACGCACAACGGGACTCTCCACGTCGAACGCCACCTCGGCCGGAGTCTTTTCCCAATTGGAATAGCGCAGCTGGGCTATCACCAGCGTATCGGCGCCCGACGCCACCTCTATCTCGCCGTCACGCAGCATTCCGTGGGTGTCGGCGGCCACCCAACGGCCGTCGCGAAGCACCGTGGCTGTGAGTGTATGCGGTTTAGAGGGGGATATCATCGGACTGCGGAATGTGAGCGTGGTGTTTGGTTCGAGCATCACGGCGCGGCGTCCAGAGGTGCGCACGGCGCGTGCGCGGCCGGAGGTCAGATCGAAGCCACCCCCGAGCTGCCCTTCGCTGTTGGCCCAGCGACGCCCGTCGAAGTCGGCGCCCGTCACCCCAACCCACTGCTGCGGAGCGTAATCCTCAATTTCAGGGAACACCTTCACATTCCAGATGGCACCGGGAAATCCGGCTTTCTGGCCTCCGGTAAATGTGATGCGCACATAACGAGCGCGTGTGTCGCCGAAATCGCTCATGGGCGAGCCGGCCAGACGGTTGGCACGCTTGTCGGCAAACACCTCCCAGATTTTGCCGTCGGCAGATGTCTCGATAAGATACTGGTAGAACTGGGTGCCGTACTCCCACTGTGTCAGCACGGTGCGGATGCGCTCGGGTTTGCCGAGGTCGATGGTGAGCCACTCCTGCCCCATTGTGGCCGGACGCCACAGGGTGCCGTTGTTGTTGTCGACGGCGTATTCCGGACGGAAATCGGCATCGTAGGCCGAGGACGCCTCCACCTTTTTGCCGAAAGCAAGGTCCTTGGATTTAAGCACAGATGTGCGCACCGGACGGCTGCCCGCATGTGTGGCGTTCACCTTGGCGATGGAGCCGTCGGGGAGGAACTCCAGGCGGTCCATGGCAAGCTGACGGTGAAAACCTCGGTTGCTGTGCGGATTGTCGTGACGGTGATAAAGTATGTAATAATCATCCCCGTCCTGAAGCACACTGTGATGGCCCGGCCCGTGGATAGTGCCGTCGTCGTTGGTCTCGAGGATGCACCCTTTGTATTCATACGGACCGAGCGGGGCATCGGCCACGGCATACTGCACGCGGTAGGTGTGGTCCTCGCAATGTCCGGAGGAGTACATGAAGTAGTATCTGCCGTTCCGTTTCAGCACGAACGGCGCCTCGAAGAAGTCGGTGACCTCGGTGTTCGGAATCAGGCGCGTCTCGGTGAACGTTTTCATATCGGGTGCCAGACGCCCGGCACCACACCCGAAGCCCTTGTAGATGCCCCACGTGCCCCAGTACATGTAGATGGAGCCGTCGTCGTCCACAAACGTCTGCCCGTCGAGGGTGATGGCGTTGGTTACGAAACGGTCGGGCACCAGCACAGCCTCGCTCTCGCCCAGGATGTTTGTCCACGGGCCGCGCGGTGTGGCGCTGCTGCCCACATGTATCTGACATGGCTGGCAGTATATGTAATAATACAGCGAATCGGCGGGATTATACATCACGTCGGGCGCCCAGATCCAGTGGCTGTCGGGCCAGTTCATCGGGAGTAGCGTCCAGTTGGTGAGGTCGCGGCTCTGCCACAGCTGGGCGGGGCCGAATCCGGCGCCGGAGCCGTCGGTGGTGGCATAAATGTAGTAAGTGTCGCCGAACTTCTTTATCGTCGGGTCGGCAAAATAGCCCGGGAGGATAGGATTACCCGCGCCGGGAGCGTTATAGGCCACATCGGCCGCGCTACTGCACACAGCTGCAGCAGCAACGAAAACTGAAGTAGCAAAAAATCTCATTGTCGGCATAGACTAAGGAATGCAAAATTAATACTGGAGAATTTCGAGAATCTCGAGATTCTCGAAATTCACGAGATTCTCGAAATTCACGAGAATAGAATGAAAAAATCCTAACGAACCAATCGTGCATCGTGCATCATGCATTGTGCATCGTGCATTGTGCATCATGCATCGTGCATCGTGCATCATGCATCGTGCATCGTGCATCGTGCATCAATTACAACGTCGGCCTCAGCTTCATGGCGAAACCGCCGCCCGAAGCCATCGGCACATCCATACGCGAAGTGCTGTTAACCCTCGTTTTAGTGATTTTATGGTCGGAAGCGATGCGGTTGGCGTTGGGCCCGTCGGCAAACAGTTCCACCTCGAATGTCACACCAGCCGGCAGGAAGTCGAACGAGACAGGCACGGTGCGTTCATCCCAGTTGGTCAGGCCACCGATATACCACCGGCTGCCTGCACGGCGCGCGGTGACAATCGACTCGCCCATAGTGCCGGAGAGGATGCGGGTCTCGTCGAACACTGTGGGGATGGAGGATATGAACTCAAGCGTGGGGCGGTTGTCGCGGTAGTTCGAGGGCGAATCGGCCAGCATGGTGAACGGCGAATCGTGCACCACATAAAGCGCCACCTGATGCGCACGCGTACCCATGCTCATAGGTTCGGTATAGATGGCCTTCCATGCATTTTTGGCAGCGTTGCGCATGGCTCCGGGGGTGAAATCCACCGGACCGGCCATCATGCGGAGATACGGGAAGGCAACATCATAGAGCGGCATGTTCTTTTCAAGATCGGTCCAGCGCACCTCCTCCATACCGAACACACCTTCGAAATTGAGGATGTTGGGATAAGTGCGGTTGATGCCGGTGGGCTTGAAATATCCGTGATAGTCGAGAATCAGATGATTGGCGGCAGCCTCGCGTGCTATGCGGTAGGCCATCTCCACGGCCTGCTGGTCATCGCGGTCAAGAAAATCGACCTTGAAACCGGCAATGCCCATGTCGGCATACCGGCGGCAGGCCTCGGCAAGCTGTTCGTCAAGCACATTGAACACCGTCCACAGCACCAGATCGACGCCACGCTCCTTCCCGTAGGCCACAAGCCCGGGGAGGTCAATCTCCGGAATCACGGTAAGCATGTCGCCACTGCGCGGGTCATACCACCCTTCGTCAAGCACCACATATTCCAGCCCGTTCTCCGCGGCGAAATCTATGAAATGGCGGTAAGTCTCGGTGTTGATTCCAGCCTTGAAGTCCACCCCACGCAGACCCCAGTCGTTCCACCAGTCCCATGCCACTTTGCCGGGACGGATCCAGTCGGTCTGCCCTATTGCATTGGGGCGTGCAAGGGCGTAGACAAGGTTGTTGACCGGCAACTGACGGTCGTCGGTGGTGACGGCAAGTACGCGCCACGGCAGTGTGCGCGGCACATCGGTACGGGCTATAAAGTTTTCCCTTTCGGTGACATACAGTTGCTGACGCCAGGGATAGCGGTCGTATGCCTTAGGGTATCCTGCAAAAACAGCGCTCAACCGTCCGGCCACGGAATCGGCCTGCAGGAACATGCCCGGATAGGCCTCCAGGTCACTTTCGGTGATGGTGAGTTTAAGTCCGTCCGAATAATCGACGCAGGCGGGGAGGAACGCTAACTGCGGAGAAGCGCTCCCCACAGGTGTGCAGGAATAGGTGTTCTGAAACGCCATCGCCATGGGTTCCTTGTCGTTGGTGGAGTGCGACAGATAGAGGCGCACATCGGCGGGAAGATTGTAATCGGCTGTCTCGTCGGTGATGCATGCAGCCCCGTCGAGTGCGAACCGGTAGGCCATACCGTCGTTGAACACACGCAGTTCCATCGACTGGCCGTTTTTCAGGTTCACGTTCATGCGGTTGTATGTAACCGAGAAGCTGTTCTGCCGGTAGAATGGCGCCACCACTGTCTCGCTTACATTTTTCCGCACCGAAGTCTTTCCGATGCGCGGCGGTTTAGCGCCGTCAATCTCCAGCCCTACGGGCGAGGGATTCAGCAAAACCTTATCGGCATAACGCAATGACAGCGCAAGCGAGCCACCGTCGTCGGAAAGTGTGGCACACAGTTTGCCGTCGGGCGAGGAGATTGTGCGCTCGGCGGCGTGCATCCCTGTGAAAAAGAGTGCAACAGCCGCCACAGCAACAATCAGATTGATTTTCATGGTTCCAAACATGTAGATTGGTTAAAAGGAGCTTATTGTTATTTCTTTAATTCAGACTTATCCGACATTCACCGTTTGTCGGAGCCACCGTCGGCAACCGCCTTCGGCGCGCCGGTCGGGAAGGTGAGCGTATAGGGCCACTGGGCGTCGCCGGGATTTTCAGGACCGTCGACATTTCGCCAGTGCTCGGTGGGCGCACCCATCACCATTAGCCACAGATGCTGCAGGGGCGCACCTTCCGGAGCAGTGTAACTCAGGCGCCCTGAACGGCCGCTATGCATAGGGCCGTAGACGGTGTTGCCGTCGGCATCCACAGCTATGAAGCCGTAGCGCCATCCGGCTTTGGAGGGATTCACATTGTTGTACCCTTTCAGAGCCGTCTCCCCCTTGAAATCCACCGTCACACCGGTGCCGGGAGCTGGCGTTGTGAGTTCTATGAAATTGAATCCGTAGTTTTCCGGAGCCACGGCAGCCGGCACGCGATAGCGGTTACGTCCAACCGGTTCAAGCGGAGTAGACCACAGATTGGCATAGGGGCGCATGTTGGCGCGTGTGCGGTCGAAGTCCCAGTTGACAAACCGGCTCTGCTGGCGGAACATCTCGTCGTTGAACTGCTCCTGCCCCATGTTGCACATCCGCTTGTAGGTCATCACCGGATCCTCGTCCGTGCGGCCCTGGCGGAAAAGCTCGGCAATGAAGCCCGGACCGTGAAGCTCGCCCCAGCATTCAAGCACATAGGGCGAATGATAGATGTTGTCGATATGCAGGAAGGCCTTGTGGGTGAGATTGCGGAAAGCATCGAGGTGATATTTCTCGTCGGTGGGCCAGTCGGGGTTTACCTGCCACAGCATCCACTGCGAGGCCATCTCGAAAATGCCGTGGCCTCCCCAGGCCATCCCCTCGCCGTCGCAGGTGATCTGTGACTGGAAAGAGTGCCCCAGTTCGTGGGCTATGCAGTTGAGTTTGTCGTCCTGCACCCGGTTGGGCGTTATCCACAGGGCACCTATCTGGCCGTCGTAATCGCCCCCGTAGGCGGTTCCCTCAAGCGAATAGTCGAGCATTGCCATCATTTTCAGCGAATCAGCCTTGCTGCCGGGCTTGACCCATGTTAGGTCGTTATAGAAAAAGCGGTAGAACTGCTCGAGCCGGGCAAGCAGATTGTTTATATCCACCTTCATGTTGTGGCCGTCGAGGTCGGGTGCCTTGGCGGGATTGGCGCCGAACCCGTCGGCCCAGAAGAGCACTACATTCTCGGTCTGCGCCATGCGGGCAAAGCTCCATTTGGATGCCGGATCGGCGAAATCGTTCGAGGCAAAATCAGCGGGAAGGTAAACGGATTTACCATTATATATGCGCGAGCCTTCGGGACGCGGCGACGGCGACACGGCACCGGCCGCAAACTGCGACAAAGCCGTGACGATTACCAGTGCAATCAATGAGATTCGACGTGACATGGAGTGAAGATTTAGAGGTGATGCGCCCCCATTTGGAATGGCACGCTGCAAAATTAACTGAAAAAGCATGAAGCCGATAGCAATCGCGTCCAAATCAATAAAAAAATCGGTTAAATCGGCGGCAGAATTAACATCTGGAAAATTTTGTTATTAAAATTGAACAATTTTTATACCACCGGCCGTTCTCAGCAATTAACTTTGCAACATCATGAAAGCGAACCTGTAATAAAGTGGAGTTTCGCCGCCCTCCGGGGCGGCATTACTTATTACACAATCTGCTCTATATAGCACAGGCCGCGTCAGGATATAAATCAATCATTCTGCCATGCCCGGCTTGCCGGCGCCGACAAATGTTTGCAACCAGAAACGGAAATAATATCTTTTACCTTAAATAATAAACCATACCCACCCGACTGATGAAAAATTTCCACCATCTGCAACTCGCCCTGGCCGGCGCCGCCATTGCATCGGCATGCGCTTCGGCGTGTTTGTCGGGATGCACCAATGCAGAAGCCTACACTGCACCCGATGCACCCATAAAAGAGGTGCCCTTCACTCAGGTTCATTTCACCGACTCTTTCTGGGCTCCGCGTATCGAAACCAACCGCACCGTATCCATTCCCTCCGCATTCCGCGAATGCGAGAAAAACGGCCGCTTCGACAACTTCGCCATTGCCGGAGGGCTGAAAAAGGGTGAACACCGCGGCGATTTTTCATTCGACGATACCGACCCCTACAAGGTAATCGAGGGTGCGAGCTATTCGCTGGCCGTGAAATATGACCCGCAGCTCGACGCCTATCTTGACAGTGTGATAGGGCTGATTGCCGCAGCACAGGAACCCGACGGCTATCTCACCACCTGCGTCACCAACAAATGCACCCGTCTGTCGGGCTGGTGGGGCACACACCGCTGGGAAAAGCTCAACAGCCACGAACTCTACAACAGCGGCCACATGTATGAGGCTGCCGTGGCCCATCACCTTGCCACCGGCAAACGCAACTTCCTTGACGTGGCGCTGAAAAACGCCGACCTCGTATGCGAGGTGTTCGGTCCTGGCGAGAAACAGAAACACGTGCCCTCCGGTCATCCCATCGTGGAGATGGCCCTGGCCAAGCTCTATAAGCTCACAGGCAACGAAAAATATCTCAACACGGCAAAATATTTCGTTGAGGAGACAGGCCGTGGCACCGACGGCCACCGCCTGAGCGAATACTCGCAGGACCACAAGCCCATTCTGGAGCAGGATGAGATTGTGGGTCACGCCGTGCGTGCCGGCTACCTCTACAGCGGTGTAGCCGATGTGGCATCACTCACCAACGATTCCGCATACTTCAACGCCCTCAGCCGCATCTGGAACAACATGGCCTCGAAGAAGCTGTTCATCACCGGCGGAATCGGCTCGCGTCCGCAGGGCGAAGGTTTCGGCCCGAACTACGAGCTTCACAACCACACTGCCTATTGCGAGACCTGCGCGGCAATCGCCAACGTGTACTGGAACCACCGAATGTTCCTCGCCACAGGCGATTCCAAATATGCCGACGTGGTGGAACGCGCCCTCTACAACGGCGTGATTTCAGGCGTATCGCTCTCGGGCGACCGCTTTTTCTACGACAATCCCCTGGAATCCATGGGACAGCATGAACGCGCCCCCTGGTTCGGATGCGCATGCTGCCCGGGCAACGTGACCCGCTTCATGGCCTCCGTTCCCCTCTATATGTATGCCACCCAGGCCAACGATATCCTCGTCAACCTGTTCGCCCAAAGCGATGCCAACATCGAGACCGCCGACAACACGGTGACCCTGCGTCAGGAGACGAACTATCCCTGGGACGGCAAAATCACATTCACCGTCGAACCGGAAAAAGAGATGCAGTGGGCATTGCGTCTGAGAGTGCCCGGATGGGCGGGTGAGAATCCCGTGCCGACCGACCTCTACACCTTCACCGAGACGGCTTCGGCTAAACCCTCATTCAAAATCAACGGCAAATCAGTCACACCGATGCACGGCAACGGCTACGCCACCTTCAACCGCGTGTGGAAACCCGGCGACAAGGTGGAAGTGGAGTTCCCGATGGACATCCGCCGCATCCGCGCCCATGAAAACGCCGAGGACGACCGCGGCAAGCTCGCCATAGAGCGCGGTCCGGTGGTCTACTGCCTCGAAGGCATCGACCAGGCCGAGACTACGGTGTTCAACAAATACATCCCTGCCGACGCAAAGCTGGCAACATCGTTCGAACCCGGCCTGCTCGGCGGCGTACAGACCATAACCGGCACTGCCACGCAGGTTGACCTCGACGGCAACGAGACCCAGGTGCCGTTCAAGGCAATCCCCTACTCCACATGGAACAACCGCGGCAACCATCAGATGGCCGTATGGATTCCGGAGAAAAAGGAGACCACCCGCCCCACCCCGCTCCCGACTATCGCTTCCGAGGCCACCACACTCATGATTCAGGCACCCATACAGAAGGATGCGCCGGAATCGGCATCAGTGGAAACTTATGCATGGGGTGTGAACGACCAGTGGGAACCCAAATCGAGCGCCGACAACTCCAAGCCCTACCATTACTGGTGGCTCAAGCAGGGCACAGAGGAGAGTCTGGCCTATGCATTCGCCAAACCGGTGAAAGTGAGCAGCGTGGATGTCTACTGGCTCGAATTCGACCACTACGACGGCAACTACCGCGTGCCCCGTTCGTGGAAGCTGATGTACAAGGACACTGCCGGACGCTGGCAGCCTGTTGAGAACCCCTCGGGCTTCGGCGTGGAGAAGGACCGCTACAACCATATTGACTTCACCCCCGTGGAAACCACCGGCCTGCGCATCATGGCCCAGCTTCAGGAGGGACAGAGCGGCGGCGTGATAGAATGGAAGGTCAACTGACAGACATCCAGCTCCACCGCATCATCCTCAGCGCGGCTTTGGCCGGCGTTATATACTCCATGACCAATCATACAAACCAACGGAATAACTAACTTAAATCTTTAACCATAATTACTCAGCATGAAACCGCATGTAAATCTAAGCAACTTCAGCAAAAATCTGCTGGGAGTTGCCGCCTGCATCGGGCTTGGAGCCGGCCTCGGCTCACCTGCCGCATATGCAGATCCACAGGCGGCCACCACGCAGCAACAGGCTGCCACCGTTTTCGGTCAGCTTGTCGACTCGCAAGGCGAGCCCCTCGTAGGTGCGACTGTAATCGTAAAAGGTTCAAAACAGGGCGTGGCCACCGACCTCGACGGTAAATTCACCGTCCGTGCCGCCCGCGGCGAGACTCTTCTGCTCTCGTCGATCGGCTTCAAGCCGATGCAGGTGGCAGTGACCGGACCCAATGTGGGCACCATCACCATGGAAGACGACTCCAAACTGCTTTCCGACGTTGTGGTCATCGGTTACGGCACACAGAAAAAAGGCGATGTCACCTCGGCTGTGTCACGTGTGAAATCCGAGGACTTCACCATGGGTAACGCCAACAACGCCGGCGACCTCATCAAGGGTAAAGTGGCCGGTCTGACCATCACCAAACCTTCGGGCGACCCCGGTTCGTCGGCCGAAATCTCCCTCCGCGGTATCGTTTCGGTGAGCGGCAACGCAGCTCCCCTCATCCTTATCGACGGTGTGCCCGGCGACCTCCAGACCGTGCAGCCCGAGAACATCGAATCGATCGATGTGCTCAAGGATGCATCCGCAGCCGCCATCTACGGTACGCGCGGTGCTGCCGGTGTGATCCTCATCACCACCAAGACCGGTAAGCGCGAACAGAAAGCCACCGTGACCTACAGCGGCTATGTCAGCTTCTCCAAATGGAGCAAGAAAGCCGACTTCATGACACCTGACGACATCCGTTCAGGCATCGGCGCATTCTCCGACGAAGGGTACGACACCGACTGGCTCAAGGCCATCAGCCGCACGGCCGTGACCACCGACCACAATGTGGGCATCTCCGGCGGTTCGCAGTCCACAAGCTACTACGGCTCTGTAAGCTACCGCCACGCCGAAGGTGTGATGAAGAAAACCGGTAACGAGAAGATTGCCATGAACTTCGACATCTCCCACTGGATGCTGAACGACATGCTCAAAGTCAACCTCAACCTTGTGGCCGAGAACTACAAATATGAGGTGAACGACGCTACCGCCATCTACCGTCAGGCCGTGATACGCAACCCGACCGCCCCCATCTGGAACGAGGACGGTTCATACGCCACCGGCGACCGTCTGCAATACTACAACCCCGTGGCTATGCAGGCCGAACAGACCGGCGAAAACCGTACCACAACCACCCGTATGACCGGTAACATCACCTTCGAGCCTATCAAGGGCTGGCAGACAAACCTCATGCTCGCCAACAACCGCTCTATGACCCGCTACGGTGATTACACCACCGACACCCGTCCGGAGAACGAACTCAACGGCTACAAGGGACGCGCAAGCATCAGCTCTAACGAGTACCGTGAGAATTATCTGGAACTCACCTCGAAATACAACAACACATGGGGCAAGCACCGCTTCGACGCCCTTGCCGGTTACAGCTGGAGCCGCGAGACATATGAAGAAGCCGGCATGAGCAACTCCGACTTCCAGACCAACTACTTCCTCTGGCACAACATCGGCGCCGGCGAACGCCTCAAGGAGGGTCAGGCATGGATGGGCAGCGAAAAGTCTGAATCCACCCTTGTGGGCTGGTTCGCCCGCGTAAGCTACGGCTTCGACAACCGCTACAACATCCTCGCATCCATCCGCTACGAAGGCTCCTCGAAGTTCGGTAAGGACCACAAATGGGGCGCATTCCCCTCGGTATCGCTCGGCTGGAACATCAACAACGAGGAGTGGTTCAAGGACCTCACATGGATGAACCTTCTGAAACTGCGCGCAGGCTTCGGTATCACCGGTGTGATTCCCGGCACCCCCTACATGTCGCTGGTTCGCTATGCACTTTCCGACGACTACAATGAAGGTGTCTACTACCGCGACGGCGCATGGCACAAAGGCTTCGTGCCCGTGTCGAACGCAAACCCCGACCTCAAATGGGAGAAAGCACGCGAATTCAACGTAGGTATCGACTTCGGATTCTTCGACGACCGCCTCAGCGGTAGCATCGATGTCTACACCAAGAAAACATCCGACATGCTCTTCGACTATGCAGTTCCTTCGCCGCCAAACCTCTTCCCCTACACCACCGCAAACGTAGGCGAGATGCGCAACAACGGTGTGGAAGTGATGATCAAGGCCATCCCCGTGCAGACCCGCGATTTCCGCTGGGCCACCACATTCACCCTGCAGCACAACGCCAACAAACTCCTCAGCCTCTCCAACGACCTCTACCAGACCGAAAACGTACTCTGGCAGGTTGGTACAGGCGACCCCGTGACACAGTGGACACACAAGGTAGAAGTGGGCAAGCCCCTCGGCGAAATCTGGACACTCAAGGCTGTGGGTGTATCTGAGGCCACAGGTCTCTGGCTCATCGAGAATCCCGAGAACGGCATGGCAGCCGAGTTCTATCAGGACATGCGTTCGGACGAGGACTGGTACCAGCGCGTGGGCAACGGTATCCCCAAAGTGACCATCGGATGGGGCAACCAGTTCTTCTATAAGGACTTCGACCTCTCCATGCAGTGCATGGGCCAGTTCGGCTTCAAGATCGTGAACCAGCAGCGCGTGTTCTTCGAGAACAACAACACCATGTACAACCGTCTGCGCTCGGCCAGCGACGTGATAGGCGGAATCCGCTCACTCTCACCCCAGCAGGCAGCCATGGTCAACAGCTACTACATCGAGAACGGTGACTACTTCAAGATGAGCAACCTTACCCTTGGTTACACCTACAAATTAAAGAACACCCGCTGGATGCAGAGCGTACGCGGATACTTCTCGGTCGACAACGTGTTCACCATCACCAAGTACAAAGGCATCGACCCCGAGCTTGGCACAGGCAACATCTGGACACCCGGTATCGACGACCGCGACAAATATCCCACCACCCGTTCCTACACTATCGGTGTGAGCCTCACCTTCTAAAACATCAAATCCATGAAACTCAAGAATATAACAACAAAATTCTCGGCAGCCGCAATGACGGCGGCACTGGCTCTGGGTTCGGTGTGCTGCACCGATCTCGACGAGACTCTGTACAGCGAGATTCCCGGCGACGGTTCCTATGAAATGTCGCCCGAGGAGGTACAGTCGATGTACGGCAAAATCTACGACCGCGTACGCGACATGTATAACGGCTGGGAAAGCTATCAGGACATCTCCGATGAAACCGGCGATGTGCTCATGACCCCCTTCCGCTATGAGACCAACGCTTTCGGCGCACAATACTGTGCCCTGCACAAACACGAATTCTACGCAACGCTCAACCACCTCTACCGTCCGTGGTACAGCTGCTATCAGGGCATCAACACCTGCAACCAGCTGCTCGACGAGGAGAGCATCTCGCAGAACGAACAGATCAAAGCCGAACTGCGCACCTACCGCGCCCTGTTCTATTATGTTCTGTTCGACATCTACCGCAACATCCCGCTGGAAACCACTCTGAAAGTGCCCGCAGGCTACATGCCCGAACAGGCCAAACCGGAGGATACGTTCAACTTCATCGTCACAGAACTGAAGGAGGCCAAGCCGCACCTGTCGAAAGAGGTTGAATTCGGACAGATCAACTACTACGGCGCATGCATGCTCCTGGCCAAGATGTATCTGAACCACAATGCGTGGATTGACAAGAACGCAAGCTCCGACATGCACTACTACGAACTGGCCTGCGACGAGGTAAACGAGGTGATCAACGACCGCAAGTACAGCCTTGCCGCCAACTACACCGAACCCTTCGGCAACGACACCTTCAGCAACGAGGTGATTCTGGCCATCATGTACGACTACACCTACGCCGGCTCGGGAACAAACATCTTCTCGAAATGGTATCCCGCCGGAACATCGGCCATCTTCGGCGTGACACGCGAAGGATGGAACGGCTCGTGCGCAATCCCCCAGTTCATGGAGACCTACGATCCCGCCGACACCCGCAAGACCGACACATGGCGCTGGGGTCCGCAGACCGACACCAAGGGCAACCCCCTCTACGTGAACGGTCAGCTCTGCGACTTCACTATCGACTGCTACTCGATTGACCGTCCCGGCTGCTCCACCTATCAGGGTGCCCGCATGAACAAGTTCGAGATGGTGGCAGGCAAAATCAACTGCGCCAACAACGATGTGCCCTTCTTCCGTCTGGCCGACGCCATGTTCATCAAGGCCGAGTGTCTGCTCCGCCTGGGCAGCTACAAGGGTGAGGACGAGCAGGTGGCAGCCGACCTCGTCACCGAAGTGCGCCAGCGCGCGTTCAAGAACAATCCCGAGAAGGCCGTGCGCACAGTGGCACAGCTCAAGGGCGGTTCGGTCTACGACTACGGCCGCCGCGACATCGAAGGTGACATCGACGCCAACGGCGACCTTGTCAACATCGTCAACAACGAGACACACGAGGGTGGTGCCGACATCATCCTGGGCGGTTTGCTCGACGATCTGGCTTGGGAGTTCGTCTACGAACATCACCGCCGTCAGGACCTCATCCGCTTCGAGATGACCAACGGCAACAACGTGTACAACGGTAAATCCTGGTTCAGCAAAAAGGCTGTGGGCACACGCAAATGCGACCTCATGCCGATTTTCCAGGACAACCTCCAGGCCAACCCCAACCTCAAACAGAATCCTTATTAACAGCATCCCTTAAACCGGAAATACAATGAAACTCAAGATATTCATTCCGCTTTTCGCCGCAATAGGGCTGGTGATGTTCCCCTCATGCGAGGAGGACTACACCGAGGCCACAGCGCCTCACGAATATGGCGAATTCGACAATCCGCCCCTCAAAGGCTCCGACGCATCGAACTATACGGATGCAGTGACTCTGAAGCAGGGCAACACCGACTGGGTGTACATGGACCTCAACAATGCCAAGAGCAACATCGAGAGCCAGCTGGGCGCCACAATCGACGAGGTGTTCGCCGGTATCGGCAACGGCACCTACCGCTTCCTGATGGTCAACAACGCACGCCGCCTGTGGGACAAGACCCCGGCCGATGCCGACGGCATCTGGTATGTGTCGCAGACCGGTATCTGCTGCGCGCCTGAAAACGCCGCAGCCAAAGTGAAATTCGACGCAGCCAGCCGCACCGTAGGCTTTGCGCTGACACCCAACGCCCCCGGCGGCGCGATGATTCCCGTGACATTCGGCATCGCACGCACCGACAATTCGGCACTGCCCGTCAACGTGCGTTTCCAGCAGCGCATCACCGTGAGCGACCTCTCGCTCTGCGAAGTTGAAGGCATCATGCCTGCAGGCGACTACAACGGCTTCGAACTGCTGTTCGCCGACATCATGCCCAACCTCGAGTTCGCACTCGGCCTGAAATCGCTCGACGGCTTCGCCGAGGCCATCGATCCCAACGGCAAGGCTCTCTACGACCTCTATGTCATCAACGACAACGGCGAACGCACCAGCGGCTACACCGCCAACGGCATGGGCTACTGGCTCAACGCTGCAGGTCAGATCTGCACATGGGGCGCCGACGGCTTCTCGTTCTTCGTGGAAGCAATGACACAGGATGAGAACGGCTACGTAGGTCCCGAAGGCGTAGGCTTCATGGTGGGACGCGCACCCGGCATCGAACCCGGCACTGTGTTCACCACCACAATGCAGCTTGTGTCGAAACGTGAACCGCAGAAGTGCCTCACCCTCGTAATCAAGGCAACCGCCGAATAACAACGACACGGTCAACCGACCTCAACAACAATCCAAAATGTCAAAACGAAACAGGTGATTTAGATTAGGATAGCCAAAACGACCCGGGCGCGTAAGCCCGGCGGAACACTGACGCCGAGCCACAGTTTTATATTCGCATTACGCTCAGCTCTTGTCACGCCCGGGTCGTCACGGCTAAAACTCAAGTTCCGCTCACCGTTTCATCATAAGTAACTGGTCGAAATTATTTTAAATTCTGAACGGTTTCGTCTAACCGTTTGATGAATAAACATTTAACG
>OHRM01000028.1_pt1 | contig 145983 bp, 137 predicted proteins | sample 1578361 | NCBI WGS metagenome assembly OHRM01 (sample SAMEA3879590, study PRJEB24766) | human gut metagenome | biome: human-associated habitat; feature: feces | place: USA | collected 1985/1987 | reverse complement strand
CTGACTGATACTAATAGGTCGAGGGCTTGACCAAGACGGCTTATAGAGGTTGTTGGAAATGTTAAGATGTTTCAGAAAAGTTTTTAGTATGTGGTTTTGAAGGAACATAAAGAGAGATAATCTTTAGATAATACCTATCGTAGAATAAATTCCTCGGTAGGTATTTTTTTATATAAAAACATACATGGCAATAAGGCTGACTTCATATTGTATTCTCATAAATGGGGAGTGAAACAAAATCTCTACCCAAACAAAGGAAATCGGTCGAAAGGGTAGAGAATCCCAGAGCTGTCATTCGTGAATCTCTACCCAAACAGCGAAAATCGGCCGAAAAGGTAGAAATTCCCACAACTGCCATCAGGAAATCTCTACCCAAACAACGGAAATGTGCCGAAAAGGTAGAGATTCCCACAACTGCCGTCCGGAAATCTCTACCCAAACAGCGAAAATCGGCCGAAAAGGTAGAAATTCCCACAGCTGCCATCCGGAAATCTCTACCTAAACAACGGAAATCAGTCGAAAGGGTAGAGATTCCCAGTGCTGTCATTTGTGAATCTCTACCCAAACAACGGAAATGCGCAAAAAAGGTAGAGAATCCCAGTGCTGTCATCCGTGAATCTCTACCCAAACAGCAAAAATCAGCCAAAAGGGTAGAGATTCCCAGCACCGCCGTCCGGAAATCTCTACCCAAACAACGGAAATGTGCAAAAAAGGTAGAGAATTCCAAGCTCGCGGCCTAGAAATCTCTACCCAGATGGTGAATAACACCTTATCTACTCAATTTTTTATTTTGCAAAATCGTTAAGGATAAGACCTTTATTTCTGTCAAGCACCATTCCGATACTCCATTCATTTACAAATAAGAGGAGAGGACGGTCTTTAAGGTCTTTTATCTTCTTCATATCAGAAGTTCCGACAATCCTGTCAAGATCAATTTCTGTAGGATTTCCAATCCATCTGATATATTCATAAGGCAGAGTTTCAAGCCTTATTTCAACATTGTATTCCGATTCCAGACGATATTTTAGAACATCAAACTGGAGAACACCTACTACACCGACAATAATTTCTTCCATGCCAGTGTTATATTCCTGAAAAATCTGGATAGCACCTTCCTGGGCAATCTGGTTAATTCCCTTGATAAACTGTTTACGCTTCATGGTATCAATCTGACGGACTCTGGCAAAATGCTCAGGAGCGAAAGTCGGAATACCTTCAAAAGCAAATTTTTTATTGGAAAGCTCTAAGGTATCACCGATTGAGAAAATACCTGGGTCAAATACACCGATAATGTCGCCTGCATAAGCTTCTTCGATTATCTTACGCTCATCAGCCATTAACTGTTGTGGCTGGGAAAGCTTAACCTTACGTCCACCCTGCACATGATTAACTTCCATTCCGGATTCAAATTTTCCGGAGCAGATTCTCATAAATGCAATTCTGTCACGGTGGGCTTTGTTCATATTTGCCTGTATTTTAAATACAAATGCTGAAAAATCTTCAGTAAATGGATCAATAATCCCTTCGTTGGAATTACGAGGCAAAGGAGATGAGGTCATCTTAAGGAAATGCTTTAAGAAAGTCTCAACACCGAAGTTAGTTAAGGCAGAACCGAAAAATACGGGAGTAAGTGTACCGGCATTGACTTCATCCATATTAAATTCAGCACTTGCACCATCTAAAAGCTCAACATCTTCTATTAATTTATCCTTGAAATGGGTACCGATTTCCCCAATAAGCTCATCGGAATCAATGTGGAGGTCACGCTCGGCAACTTCCTTTTGTCCGTTCATTGCGGCTGTAAATGTAGACACTATTTTGGTGTTTCTGTCATATACACCTTTAAATTCTTTACCTGAACCGATAGGCCAGTTAATAGGACATGTTTTGATGCCGAGAATACTTTCTATTTCATCACAGAGTTCAAAAGGGTCGTTGGCATCCCTGTCCATTTTATTAATAAAGGTAAAAATAGGGATATGTCGCATTACACAGACCTTGAAAAGCTTGATTGTCTGCTTTTCAACACCTTTGGAACCATCTATAACCATTACCGCCGAATCGGCAGCCATGAGTGTACGGTAGGTATCCTCTGAGAAGTCTTCATGACCCGGCGTATCAAGTATGTTAATACAATAATTATCATAGTTAAACTGTAATACTGAAGAGGTAACAGAAATACCACGTTCCTTTTCAATTTCCATCCAATCCGAAACAGCATGCTTTGCTGTTTTTTTCCCTTTAACGGAACCTGCAAGATTAATGGCACCGCCATATAAAAGAAACTTTTCGGTTAATGTGGTTTTACCTGCATCCGGATGGGATATTATAGCGAATGTACGTCGCCTTTTAATTTCTTCATTTAAATTAGCCAATGTAATTTCCTCGTTTTCATAGATATGACTGAATTGCTCCATTGTTGCACAATCTCTGCAATTCCCGAATACTTCGGATTATAACATATAAGAAAGGGGAATTTCAATAGTGACGGGGGGAGAGTAACGATTATTCCTCAATGAATACAACGATGTCAGAAATAGTACAATTAAGAATATTGCATATTTTTTCTGCGGTCAGCATTGTAATATTCTGGTTATGCTTTAAGTTGTGGAGAGTACGGTTATCTATACCATGTTGTAAAAGGTAGTATGTTGAAATATGATTTTTATTTATAAAGTCAAAAAGTGGTTTGTAACTTAACATACTTCATCTCCTACTAAACGTAATAAAACAATGGTATTCCATATATTTAAGTATATGGAATTTTTGGTAATTTAATATTGTGAAAGTATTCACTACAATATTAGCGTGATAAATTGTGAAAGATACAATTAAAGACAGAATATCGAGGCTTAACAGTAAACAGAAGAACAGGATTGCATTTTGAATTAAATACGGATATTCCATTTTCAGGCAATATGTGGTATTGTCTGTATGGAAGATTCGTATTTTTTTGACTATTGAGGTGGAATTAGGTAGGATATGCAAATTATGAAGACAATATTAGTAGTTGATGATGACAGCAGGATGTTAAAGCTTTTAAATATGTATCTGGCACCGGTTTATAAGGTATGTTCCGCAAAAGGTGGGAGCATAGCAATTGAATTTTTGAAAAATCATAAACCTGACCTGATTATTCTTGATTATAAGATGCCGGGATTAGACGGACCGGCAACTTTTGATATAATAAAAGGTATGGATGGATGCGATAAAATACCCGTGATATTTCTTACGGGAGTTACGAACAAACACCTTATTAAAGAGTGTATGGACAAGAAACCGGCAGGGTATCTTGTCAAACCTGTGGCAAGGGAAGAACTTCTTGCAAAAGCCGGTGAGATTTTAGAAAAATTTATTGACTAATTTTTTTTATATGTTTATAATTAATACATATAGATAAAACGTTGATGAGACGAGTAGCATAATATGAAGTGTCAGAGAGAAGCCGGGTGGTGTGAGGCTTTACGGATGTTATGTGAAGACTACCTCGGAGTGGCACCAATCCTGCCCGGTGATTCCGTTATAATCATAAGAGATGCCTGTGTTAAGGCGAACCTTGGGTGGAACCGCGATAATTATTGCCCCTTGCATTTAGCAAGGGTTTTTTTTGTATAACACAGGCACAAAAAGCGCATTATACATATTAGTATCTAAGGAGGCAATTTTTATGAGCAAAATCAAAGAAGGAACCAAAAAAGTAGCAGAGCTTATCGAAGCAGAACAGACAAGAACCAACAAAGAGTTAATCATTGCAGCCGCAGTATGTACTTTTGTCGGAATAATAATCGGATTTTTTATTGGAAAAACAACCACCAGCAAAAATACTGTAAAGAAATACAATCAGTGTTTTTCATATGATTTTGGTGATGAAGAAGAGAAAGAAGAGGCATAGAAATGATAGTAACATTAAAAGATGGCTCTAAGAAAGAGTACAGTGAAGCAATGTCGGTAATCGATATTGCGAAAGATATCAGTGAAGGACTTGCAAGAAACGCCTGTGCAGGAGAAATTGACGGTAAAGTCGTTGATTTAAGAACAGTTGTTTCAGAAGATTGCAACCTTAATATTCTTACATTTAATGATGAAGCAGGTAAAAAGGCATACTGGCATACAACCTCCCATGTACTTGCAGAGGCTGTTAAGAGACTTTACCCTGATGCAAAGCTTACAATCGGACCATCCATTGACGAAGGCTTTTATTATGACTTTGACTGCCCTGCATTTGACAGAGCGGCCCTTGATAACCTTGAAGCAGAGATGAAGAAGATTATAAAAGAAGGAGCATCCCTTGAAAGATTTGAACTCCCAAGAGAAGAAGCAATTAAGTTTATGGAAGACAGAGGAGAACCATATAAGGTTGAACTTATTAATGATCTTCCGGAAGATGCCGTGATATCATTCTACCGTCAGGGCGACTTTGTTGATCTTTGTGCGGGACCACATCTTATGAGCACCAAAGCAATTAAAGCAGTGAAACTGACAGCTTCATCTGCAGCATATTGGAGAGGCAACAGCAACAATAAGGTACTTACAAGAATTTATGGTATTTCGTTTACCAAAAATGATGACCTTAAAGCATACCTTGAGCACCTTGAAGATATTAAGAGACGTGACCACAATAAGCTGGGACGTGAGATGGAACTTTTTACAACAGTAGATGTTATCGGTCAGGGACTTCCTCTTATAATGCCTAAGGGTGAAAGAATCATCCGTACACTTCAAAGATGGATTGAAGACGAAGAAGATTCAAGAGGATATGTAAGAACTAAGACACCTCTTATGGCAAAGAGTGATTTATACAAAATATCAGGACATTGGGATCATTACAAAGACGGAATGTTTGTACTGGGTGATGAGGAAAAAGACAAAGAAGTTTTTGCTTTAAGACCTATGACATGCCCATTCCAGTATTATGTATATAAGGCAAGCCAGAAGAGCTACAGAGATCTTCCTTTAAGATATGGTGAGACATCCACACTTTTCAGAAATGAAGATTCAGGTGAGATGCACGGACTTACAAGAGTACGTCAGTTCACTATTTCAGAAGGACATCTTATTGTAAGACCTGACCAGATGGTTAAGGAATTTAAGGATTGTATCGCACTTGCACAGTATTGTTTAAAAACACTTGGAGTTGAGGAAGATGTAACATACCACCTTTCAAGATGGGACCCTGCGAACCCTGGCAATAAGTACATTGGCAAGCCTGAAGTATGGGAAGATACAGAACAGCACATCAGGAATGTTCTTAATGAACTTAAAATTCCGTTTGTTGAAGATATCGGTGAAGCTGCGTTCTATGGTCCTAAGGTGGATATTAATGCCAAGAATGTATATGGCAAAGAAGACACAATGATAACAATCCAGTGGGATGCTCTCCTTGCCGAACAATTTGATATGTATTATATAGATGAAAAGGGCGATAAAGTAAGACCTTACATCATTCACAGGACAAGTATGGGATGCTATGAAAGAACACTTGCATGGCTTATTGAAAAATATGCCGGAATGTTCCCAACATGGCTTTGTCCTGAACAGGTAAGAGTGCTTCCTATATCTGATAAGTATGCAGATTATGCAGATTCTGTTGCCGCAAAGATTCGTGAACACAAGATATATGTAGAGGCAGATCACAGAGCTGAAAAGCTTGGTTATAAGATTCGTGATGCAAGACTTGCAAGAGTTCCATATATTCTTGTAGTTGGAGAAAAAGAGCAGGAAACAGGAGCAGTTTCCGTTAGAAGCAGATTTTTAGGAGACGAAGGACAGAAGCCGCTGGAACAGTTTATTAACGATATTTGTGAAGAAATCCGTACAAAGGCAATTCGTAAAATCGAAGTAACTGAATAAAATTATATACAATATAACACTTGAAATTTTTGTCTGAATATGAGATTATAAGACTAATTGTGGAGTTGTATTATGGCAGATACTAAAGTGCTCCGCAAAGTGATTTTTTACAATTCGAAAGGAGTTACATAATGATTTACACACAGGAAATCAAGAATATGTGCCCAGTAGCACAGGGCGTTCATCATGGCGCTGCACCTTGTCCTACAGAAGGTAACTGGGTTCAGTACAAGGAAATCAAAGACATTTCAGGCTTTACACATGGTATTGGCTGGTGTGCACCACAGCAGGGAGCCTGCAAGCTTTCTCTTAACGTAAAGAACGGAGTTATCCAGGAAGCTTTAGTTGAGACAATCGGATGCTCAGGTATGACACATTCAGCAGCTATGGCAGCAGAGATTCTTCCGGGTCTTACTGTTCTTGAAGCAATGAACACTGACTTGGTATGTGACGCAATTAATACAGCAATGAGAGAACTTGCTCTTCAGATTATCTACGGAAGAACACAGTCAGCATTCTCAGAAGACGGTCTTGCAATCGGTGCAGGTCTTGAAGATTTAGGAAAGGGACTTCGTTCACAGGTTGGTACAATGTACGGAACACTTGAGAAAGGTCCTCGTTACCTTGAAATGGCAGAAGGTTATGTAACTGGAATTGCTCTTGATGCTAATGATGAAATCATCGGTTATCAGTTCGTTTCACTTGGTAAGTTCACAGATTTCGTTAAGAAGGGTGATGAACCAAACGTAGCTTGGGAAAAAGCAAAGGGTCAGTATGGCCGTGTTGATGATGCAGTTAAGATCATTGACCCAAGACAGGAATAGGAGGTAACGACAGATGGCATTATTTGAATCATATGAAAGAAGAATTAACCAGATTAACGCAGCTTTAAACAGCTATGGAATTTCTTCTATTGAAGAAGCAGAGAAGATTACAAAGGATGCTGGACTTGATGTGTATAACCAGATCAAGAAGATTCAGCCAATTTGTTTTGAAAATGCATGTTGGGCTTACATCGTAGGTGCAGCAATCGCAATTAAGAAAGGCTGCAGAAAAGCCGCTGACGCAGCAGCAGCAATCGGAGAAGGACTTCAGTCATTCTGTATTCCTGGTTCAGTTGCAGATACACGTAAAGTAGGTCTTGGACATGGTAACCTTGGTAAGATGTTACTTGAAGAAGAGACAGAATGTTTCGCATTCTTAGCAGGTCATGAGTCATTCGCAGCCGCTGAAGGTGCTATCGGTATTGCTGAAAAGGCTAACAAAGTACGTCAGAAACCTTTAAGAGTTATTCTTAACGGACTTGGTAAAGACGCAGCTAAGATTATTTCAAGAATTAACGGATTTACATTTGTAGAGACAGAGTACGATCCATACACAAATACAGTTAAAGAAGTAGAAAGAATCGCATATTCAGACGGACTCCGTTCCAAAGTAAACTGCTACGGCGCTAACTCAGTTCCGGAAGGTGTTGCAATCATGTGGAAAGAGAATGTTGACGTATCTATCACAGGTAACTCAACTAACCCTACAAGATTCCAGCATCCTGTTGCAGGTACTTACAAGAAGGAAAGACTTGAAGCAGGCAAGAAATACTTCTCAGTAGCTTCAGGCGGTGGAACAGGTAGAACACTTCATCCTGATAATATGGCAGCAGGTCCTGCTTCATACGGTATGACAGATACACTCGGACGTATGCATTCAGATGCACAGTTCGCAGGTTCATCATCAGTTCCTGCCCATGTAGAAATGATGGGTCTTATTGGTGCTGGTAACAACCCAATGGTTGGTATGACAGTTGCAGTTGCCGTTTCTATCGAAGAAGCAGCACAGGCCGGTAAATTCTAATTTAAATTATAATAAAGACCTGTTTACAGGTTTTGTGGGTCTTACCATAATAAATAATTTTATTATGGTAAGACTTTTTTTTATGTCTTATCAATTTCTCAATAAGGGAATATTATAAATATATAGGTAAAAAGGGGATTATTATGAGCAGGGTTTTATTATCAGGTGATAATCAGATAACATGGTCTTTTGGTAAACATGGGGGCTGGTCAAAGGGTATAGATATTGTAAGATTTGAGAACAGATTGGAAAAAATAACGGTTCATACTGCTGGAAAAGTTATTAAGGTTGTTAATTACCTTGACGGAACCAATAAAATACTGGATAAAGAAGGAATGGGATACGGTAATTACGTTATGGTGCTTCACAAGGGCAATCTTGTCACGTTGTACGGACATCTTGAACATGTCACAGTTAATGAGGGACAGGAAATAAATCAGGGAACTGTTATAGGATATATGGGCAACACAGGAATAAGTTACGGTGCACATCTTCATTTTGAGATAAGAAAATACAACAGGTCATTGGAAAATATAAATCTTCATAATAAAGACTATTTTGGATTCATTGATCCTGAACCATACCTTAATACCGGTCTTCCTATAGGGGAGGAAAAGTATGAGAGGGTACAGATAGGTTCTTTTTTATCGGAGAATAATGCGAAACGTCTTGTGGAACATATGAGAAAATCAGGATATCAGGCAATAGTCAAAAAATATGGAATGCATTACAGAGTGCAGGTAGGCGCATACACCATCCATATTAATGCTGTCATAATGATGGAAAAGATGAAAGCACTTGGATATAAAGACGCATATATAACCACTTATTAAAAAAATGCTTGCATTATACGGTTTTAGGGATAAAATATAATTTAGAAAAAAGGAAATGGTGATAGTTATGTATGAAAATTTAAAGGACCTGGCAATTATACTTGCCGCAGCAGAGCTTTTTGGATTGGTAGCACGTAAACTTAAACTTCCCCAGGTTGTGGGACAGATACTTGCAGGATTGCTTGTAGGACCGATACTTGGATGGGCCAGCAATACATCATATATTCAGATATTTGCTGAAGTGGGAGTTGTACTTCTTATGTTCTCGGCAGGACTTGAGACTAATTTAAAGACACTTGTAAAAACAGGCCCTGTAGCTGTATTTATGGCATTTATGGGTGTACTTATGCCTCTGATTTTTGGTACAATTATAGGATATTTCTGGTATGGAGTTGAAGCAATCGGGACAGCCAAGTTTTTCCAGGCAGTATTTATCGGTGTAATAATGACGGCAACATCCGTAAGTATTACGGTGCAGACACTTAAGGAGCTGGGAAAAGTTGATACAGAGCTCGGAACTACAATTGTCAGTGCGGCAATTGTGGATGATGTAATCGGAATTATGGTGCTTTCAATAGTACTTGGAGCAGCGGGTGGTTCAGATGAACCAATAGGAATGGTTATTCTTAAAACAGTATTATTCTTTGTAGCATCAGGTTGCTTTGGCTTCCTTCTTTACAAACTGTTTTCATGGATTGATAAAAGATGGCCACATAGAAGAAGAATTGTCATTTTAAGTATAGTATTCTGTTTTGCACTTTCTTATGTTGCGGAAAAAGTATTTGGCGTTGCCGAAATCACAGGTGCTTTTATAGCAGGTGTTATCCTTTGTAATATTGAAGATTCTGAGTATGTTGACAGGCGTGTCAATATCGGTTCGTATATGTTTTTCGGTCCGTTGTTTTTTGCGAGCATAGGACTTAAGACAGATTTATCGAGTATGACTTTTGGTCTTCTTGCTTTCAGCGGCTTATTTATTGTAGCTGCAATCGCAGGTAAGATAGTGGGTTGCGGTTTTGCGGCAAAAGTTACAAAACACACATGGAAAGAGTCATTAATTGCAGGAGTCGGTATGATGACAAGAGGAGAAGTTGCACTTGTTGTCACACAGAAGGGACTTGATTCAGGACTTGTTAAACCGGAATATTTTGCACCTGTAATTTTACTTATTATAGTATCTTCGGTGATAACTCCGATTTTGTTGAAGCTACTCTTTTCAGACAAAAAGCAAAAAGAAGAGGTGTCATAACAGGTGCTTAACAAGGAATTTGAAATAGCCGGTGATAAAGAACTTGCAGATACAAAAGAATGGTTTTTCAGGGAAAATGTACGGCTTGCAGAAGAAAAAGAACGTATATTTGAGGAAAGACGTAAACTTGAGCATGAATTCAGAATAAAACATGATACGTTGGATAAAAAAATATCCATTGCGAAATTGAAGATAGTGCAGCTTGATGAAGCTACTAAACTTGTTGAAAAGAAATTGGCGGCGCTTGAAGAAGAATATGTACATCTTGCCATTGAAAAAAATAAGCTGGCAGAAGAACGAAGTACTTTTGAAACAATCAGAAAAAACAAGAGGACTTCAACGGTCACATACAGCGGTATGGATATTCTTTTTAAAGGAGTGAGAAGCGAGGTCGCATTAAAGAAGCGTTATAGGGAACTGATGAAAATATTTCATCCTGATAATCAGGACGGCGACGATTCAGTAATTCATGCAATTAATATAGAATATGACAGGTTGAAAAAAGTATATGGTTAATCTAAACTGATTGACAAGAATATTAATTGTGCTAAAATATAACAGATGGGCGGTTGCCTAATATTATGTATGAGGTAGAACAATAATGAGACAGATGGTTTTATCCTTATTAGTTAATAATGAAGCGGGTGTAACAAGCAGGATTTCAGGTTTGTTTACCAGAAGAGGATACAATATTGACAGCATTACAGCAGGTGTGACAGGCGATAAGAATATATCAAGAATCACAGTTGTTGTTGAAGGCGATGAGAATGTGCATGAGCAGGTTATTAAGCAGCTTTCAAAGCTTGAGGATGTTATTGACATCAAGGAACTTAAGCGTGAGGATTCGGTATGCAGGGAACTTATTCTTGTCAGAGTTGCCGTTAACGAAATTCAGCGTCCGGAAATTGTATCTGTTGCAGATATTTTCAGAGCTAAGGTAATTGATGTGTCTATGGATTCTATGGTGCTTGAACTGACAGGTGATAAGTCCAAGATAGATGCGTTCCTTGAACTTTTAGTAGGATATCAGATTCTTGAGATTGCAAGAACCGGTCTTACAGGCCTTAGAAGAGGCAATAAGAGAAATCAGTAATATGGTTTTAGCTGGGATACCCCAGATGAAATACTTAACTTAAGTTATAACAGGAGGAATTTATTAAAATGTCAGAAGCAAAGATTTTTTATCAGGAAGACTGTAACTTATCAGCATTAGATGGTAAGACAATTGCAGTTATCGGCTATGGCAGCCAGGGACATGCTCACGCATTGAATGCGAAGGAATCAGGATGTAACGTTATTATCGGTCTTTACAAAGGCAGTAAGTCATGGGCAAAGGCTGAGAAGCAGGGCTTTGAAGTATATACAGCAGCAGAAGCTGCAAAGAGAGCAGACATCATCATGATTCTTATTAATGATGAATTACAGGCAGATATGTACAAGAAAGACATCGAGCCTAACCTTGAACCGGGCAATATGCTCATGTTCGCTCATGGTTTCAATATCCACTTTGGATGTATTAAGCCACCGGCAGACGTTGATGTTACTATGATAGCTCCTAAGGGACCTGGACATACAGTACGTTCAGAATACCTTGCAGGTAAGGGTGTTCCTTGTTTAGTAGCTGTTGAACAGAACGCAACAGGTAAGGCACTTGATATCGCATTAGCTTACGCTTTAGCAATCGGCGGAGCAAGAGCAGGTGTTCTTGAGACAACATTCAGAACAGAAACAGAAACAGACCTTTTTGGTGAGCAGGCAGTTCTTTGTGGTGGTGTTTGTGCATTAATGCAGGCAGGTTTTGAAACACTTTGCGAAGCAGGATATGATCCAAGAAATGCTTACTTTGAATGTATCCATGAAATGAAGCTTATCGTTGACTTAATTTACCAGTCAGGTTTTGCAGGAATGAGATATTCAATTTCCAATACTGCTGAATACGGCGATTATGTAACAGGTCCTAAGATCGTTACAGAAGATACTAAGAAGGCTATGAAGAAGATTCTTTCAGATATCCAGGACGGAACATTTGCTAAGGAATTCTTATTAGATATGTCTCCAGCAGGACGTCAGGTTCACTTCAAGGCTATGAGAAAGCTTGCTGCTGAACATCCATCAGAGAAGGTTGGCGAAGAAGTTCGTAAACTTTACAGCTGGAATAACGAAGAAGATAAGTTAGTTAATAACTAATTCTTGGAAATATAATAAAAGACTGACACAGGCAGTTCCCTGATTAGGGAGCTGTCTTTTTTTGTAATTTTTGAAAAAATATTCGTGCATTTTAATGCGAAAAAATAACAAAAACATATTGATTTTTACACGAATATCTGCCATACTATACTTAGTACCTTTAAGGAGGGTGGATTATGTATAGGAAAATTATGGGATTTTTGAAAGAATGGAAAGAAAGCGAACATCGTAAGCCTCTTATTTTACAGGGAGCAAGACAGGTAGGAAAGACATATTCCATTCTGGAGTTCGGACGTACTGATTATGAAAATGTGGCATATTTCAATTTTGAGACCAATCCGAAGCTTAGTGATACCTTTGAGGAAAATATCAGCCCTGATTATCTGATACCAATTTTGTCACATATTGCAGGGCAGACTATTGTAAAAGAAAAGACACTGATAGTATTTGACGAAGTGCAGCTTTGCGAAAGAGCATTGACTTCACTCAAATATTTTTGCGAAGATGCTCCTGATTATCATATAATTGTTGCGGGAAGTCTGTTGGGAGTTGCTGTTAATAGGACTAAATTCTCTTTTCCTGTAGGAAAGGTTGATATGAAAACACTTTATCCTATGGATATGGAAGAATTTATGCTGGCACTCGGTGAAAAAGATTTAACAGAACAGATAAAAAAGTGTTTCAACACAGATACACCATTGCCGTCAGCTTTGCATGATACCGCAATGCAGCTCTACCGCCAGTATCTCGTAGTAGGTGGTATGCCGGAGTGTGTGATGCAATTTGCCGAAACAAAAGATTATATCCTTGTACGTCATACCCAGGATACGATACTTGCAAGTTACCTTAATGATATGAGTAAGTACAACAACCTTAATGAAATTAAAAAAACCAGACTTGCCTATGATAACATTACTGTCCAGCTATCAAAAAAGAATACCCGTTTCCAATATAAACTGATTAAGAAAGGCGGAAGGGCTTCTGAATTTGAAAATGCCATTGAATGGCTTTGCTTGTCAGGAATTGCATCGCAGGTTTACAAGGTTGAGCAGGTTAAAAAACCTTTGGAAAATTACCGCAATATTGATGCATTTAAGATTTATGTATCGGATTTAGGTTTGCTTTGTGCAAAAAAAGATTTAGCAGCGAATGATATTCTTTATATGGTTGAGGAAATCAATGATTTTAAGGGCGGTATGGCTGAAAACTATGTTAATGTGCAGCTTACAATTAATGGCTACAATACTTACTATTGGGAGTCGGAGCGTGGGGCTGAAATTGATTTTATTATTCAGCGGGATGGCAGACTTATACCTATTGAAGTAAAATCTGCTGACAATACCAGAGCTAAGAGCTTAAAAGTATATATGGACACTTACAAACCTGATTATGCCATTAAACTATCTTCCAAAAACTTTGGATTTGAGGATAATAAGAAGATTGTTCCTCTATATGCTGCATTTTGTATTTGAACTAATCTACACCAATACGTTAAATTTCTTATCGGATTTTTTCTCATTCACATAATCGAGAAAATCCATAACGTGAGGATTGGGCATGCGCCTATAGGAATAGGCAAAGCACACCTCACGTTTTTCTATTTCGGGGAGACCTGTATTGTATTCCACTAACAGTCCGTTACCCAGTTCGTTTTTAACAAATTCCTTGATGACACAGCCGATACCGATGCCTGTTTTGGCAAATTCTATAAGAAGTTCCATGTTGTCTGTTTCCATAAGATTGAATTTTTCATAAAATTTAGCAGGAATATACCTGTCCACATATTGTCTGGTAAGATTTTCCTTATTAAGCATCATAAGGTTGGCATCATTTCTTTTTGCCATATTGGAGAGATATTCACTGGTGGCAACAAAGGTATCGTGCATATATCCAAGACTTAAGCAGGAAAGGGCTGAATTATCAGGCTTGGCAATCAGACCGAGGTCAACGTGGTTCTGTTGGAGAATATCTGCGGTTTCCCTTGAAGAATGACATTCAATCGAAATACGTATGTGAGGATGGTCCTTGGTGTATAGGGAAAGATAGGGCAGAAGTATATATTTGCATAAGGTACTGCTGACACCGATTTTAATATGTCCCGTGCCAAGGCTGTTACGCTCTCTGATAACCGACTCGCCCTCATCGATATATTCAAAAGCATTTTTTATACGGTCATAAAGAATAAGTCCGTCATCTGTAAGGCGGACACCTTTTTTGCTTCTTACAAAAAGACTGACTTCAAGGGACGCCTCCAATTTGGAAATTGCTTTACTTACGGCAGGCTGACTTATAAAGAGAGTCTTAGCTGCGCCAAGGGTGCTTCCGGCTTCGGCAACGGCAAGAAATATATTGTATAAAGATAAATTATTGTTCATTATATAACCTCACGTTATAATAAATATATATAATATGTATTTTGATTATAATAAAAAATATGCTAAAATACAACCAGAATAAAAAAAGGAGATTTTTATTATGGGAATGACAATGACACAGAAGATTCTTGCAGCTCATGCAGGTCTTCCTGAAGTATCGGCAGGTCAGCTTATAGAAGCTAAGTTAGACCTTGTACTTGGTAATGACATCACTTCACCTGTGGCAATCCATGAGATGGAGAAGATGAATACCAAAACAGTATTTGACAAAGATAAAATCGCACTCGTTCCTGACCATTTTGTTCCTAACAAGGATATTAAATCGGCAGAGCATTGTATGTGTGTAAGAAATTTTGCAAAAAAGCATGACATTACCAACTATTTTGAAGTTGGTGAAATGGGTATCGAACATGCTCTTTTGCCTGAAAAAGGACTTACGGTAGCAGGTAACGTTATTATCGGTGCGGATTCACACACTTGCACATACGGAGCACTCGGTGCATTTTCGACAGGTGTAGGTTCAACTGATATGGCAGCCGGAATGGCTACGGGACTTGCATGGTTCAAAGTTCCTTCAGCAATTAAATTCGTACTTACAGGCAAACCTGCCAAGTGGATAAGCGGTAAAGACATTATTCTTCACATAATCGGAATGATCGGCGTAGACGGTGCTTTATACAAATCAATGGAATTTGTAGGCGACGGAATAAAATACCTTTCTATGGATGACAGATTTACAATCGCCAACATGGCAATTGAGGCCGGCGGAAAGAATGGTATTTTCCCTGTGGATGACCTTACAATCGAGTACATGAAAGAACATTCCACAAAAGAATACACTGTATATGAAGCAGATGAAGATGCAGAGTATGATGCAGAATATGTAATCGACCTTTCAGCATTAAAGCCAACAGTTGCTTTTCCACATCTTCCTGAGAATACACATACCATTGACGAAGGTTTTGACATAGCAATCGACCAGGTAGTAATCGGTTCATGTACGAACGGAAGACTTGACGACCTTAGAATTGCAGCAGAGATCCTTAAAGGACATAAGGTTAAAAAAGGAATTAGGACAATTATAATTCCTGCAACACAGAAGATTTATCTTCAGGCTATCGAAGAAGGCCTTATTAAGACATTTATTGAGGCAGGAGCAGTTGTGAGCACTCCTACATGCGGTCCATGTCTTGGCGGTTACATGGGAATCCTTGCAAAGGGAGAACGTTGTGTATCAACTACTAACCGTAACTTTGTAGGACGAATGGGACACGTTGAATCAGAAGTATACCTTGCAAGCCCGGCAGTTGCGGCAGCTTCGGCAATTACGGGTAAGATTTCATCACCTGAGGAGGTAATGTAAAATGAAAGCACATGGAACAGTATTTAAATATGGCGACAACGTAGATACGGACGTAATAATTCCTGCAAGATATCTTAATTCATCAGACCCTGCGGAACTTGCAACACACTGTATGGAAGATATTGATAAGGACTTTGTTAAGAATGTAAAAAAAGGTGACATCATTGTTGCAGATAAGAACTTCGGATGCGGTTCTTCGAGGGAACATGCACCTATAGCTATTAAGGCAGCAGGCGTAAGCTGCGTAATTGCAGAGACATTTGCAAGAATTTTTTATAGAAATGCAATTAATATCGGACTTCCTATTATTGAATGTCCTGAGGCGTCAAAGGGAATCGAAAACGGTGATGATGTAGAAGTGGATTTTGACAGCGGTATCATCTACAACAGAACAAAGGGCACCGAATTTAAAGGTCAGGCGTTCCCTCCTTTCATGCAGAAAATAATTGCGGCAGAAGGACTTATTAATTACATCAACAATAAATAAAGGAGACGGCCATGAGAATAGGAATATGTCAGACAGATATTTTTTTTGAGGATAAAGAACGTAACCTCAATGCAGCGGAAAAATATATAAAAGCAGTGTCTGACAGTAAGGTCAGGCTTGCCCTTTTTCCTGAAATGAGCATGACAGGTTTTACCATGAAGCCGGAGTGCTTTTATGAAGATGAAAAAGGACGGACGTATTCCGTAATGGCAAAACTCGCCTCAAAATATAATATTTATATCGGTTATGGTTATATAAGCCGCAAAAATAGCGGATATTATAACACTTATGTTATTATTGATAATCTTGGAAAAATAATATGCAGCTATGACAAGATTCATCCGTTTACTTATGCAGGAGAAGACAGGGTCTATGAAAAGGGCAGCAGCCTTTCCTTCTGTCAGATTGATGATATTACGGTATGCCCGTTAATATGCTATGATTTGCGGTTCCCGGAGCTTTTTATCAAAGCCTCAAAGAAAGCTGACCTGATTACGGTTGCAGCTAATTTCGGCGGACCAAGGGATGGACACTGGCAGGTGCTTTTAAAAGCGAGAGCCATTGAGAACCAGACTTATATTGCGGGAATTAACAGAGCCGGTGAAGATGTTTCTACTTATTACATGGGACACTCCATGGTGGTATCACCTAATGGTGATGTGATTTCAATGGCAGGAGAAAAAGAGGACATAATCATTGCCGATATTGATAAAGAGGAAGAGTATGAATACAGAAAAAAATTTCCGGTAAGAAATGACTTCAGACCGGAAATCTATAAGAATTTATAAGTTCGTATTTTATCAGAAATTTTGACTGAATGATATATGGACGCATAGGAGATAGCAGAGAGACTTTCCGGATAATTTTCCGGGAAGTTTTTTTTGCATCCGTTTTTCTTAAGATAATGGACTGCTTTATTGTAGGCGATGGCAGCTTCTTCCTCCGTCTTATATGTTCCCACAACAAAATTGCCTTTAATATGTATAACCGTTTTATAACGGGGCTGTCCTTTTTTGATTATCTTTTGGACACCGTAATATCTATTCACAATGTTGACGTTACCATATCTGAAATCGTAGGGATTGCCGTTGGAAAAATAGTAATCCCGTCCGGGAACGGCATGATCCCTTATTCCGTAACGGCTTAAAATATTGGTCTGCATCCCGTATTCCGCAACAAAAAGATGGTTGCCCCGCTTCATAATTGATTTATCCGAAAAATAAAAAAGGTCATCAACGTCAAAAGTAAGGATTGTCTTTCTGTCCACATAATACAGGAAATATTTTTTGTACATATAAATCGGCGTATTAAAATATATGCCGTTGTCCCTGAGATTAATAAGGATGACATATTTTTTAAAAGGAAGATGGTTGGATATTTTTTCGTAATCCTCAATGGTGCAGTCGCTTTTAAGGGTATACAAAGCATCCCTGTATGCACCTGAAGCGTCATCCGGATTATCAAAACTTCCGAGACTTATATGCTTTGATTTAACTGTTATTCCTGCGCGGTAACTTGCGGTTCCGTCTTTTAGTCTGGTGGTATATACACCGGGTAATTCGCTCATATATCCTCCTTGTATTATGTAATAATTTAAGTATACAGGAATGATATGTGGATGACAATATATAATGAGAAAAATGTAAGAAAGAAGATTTTCTTACATTTTACCTCGCACAATGATAAAAAAACAGCAGAAAATCATGCAAAAAGTGGTGACACACACCACTTTTTATACTTTTTCAGGCTGAAAAATGGGACGGGATTGCAGAAAATAACCATTCTTTTGTGAACTAAATATGAACATAAATTAATTATACAATAAAACATGCACAATAATTTCACGTTAAATCCAAAAAAACTATATAAAATGACGGACATAATTATTACAAAATTGTTACAGGGGTACTTTTTACCAAAAAAAGGGTGTTTTGTTGACACCCTGAAAAAAATCAAATTATAATCACCGTGTGTTAAAAATAAAAAAGGAAAGAGATATTGTATGATTAAATTTTTGAAAAAAAATATTATTATCATTGCTATGTTGATGATATCTGGAATAACCCTGGCATTTGCACCGGGTAAGAAATCAGATAACGAAAATTCAACTCCTGAAACACCTGTTTCGGTAATGATTACTGAAGACAATAGACTTAATCTTGTAATGGATAGTTTTAATACGGTAAGATTTACAGATGTGGAAATACCGCAGGAAGAAGAGACAGAAACAGAAGTATCGGAAGAACAGACGGTTGAGGAAACAGAAACACCTGTTGAAGAAGAGACACAGGAGGCAGCAGCACCATCTTATGTAATTCCGTGTACGGATGAAGATTATAATAATTTTTTAAAAATAGTAGAGGCAGAAGCAACCGGAGGGGATATAATGTCAAAGATAATGGTTGCGGATGTTATTATTAACAGAGTAAGAAGTTCAAGATTCCCTAATACTATTACTGAAGTTATTTTTCAGGGAAACGGTGAGCAGTTCCAGCCTGTGGCGGACGGAAGATTCTATTCGGTTTATGTAACAAACGAAACCGTTGAGGCGGTTCAGAGAGCATTGTACGGTGAGGATTACTCCATGGGAGCACTTTTCTTTGCATCGAATTACAGTGTTAATGCCGGAGCATGGCATGTGTCGGCACTTACAAGATTGTTCGAGTATGGCGGACATGTATATTTTACATTTTAACGGTTAATGAAATGGTCTTCAAAAAATGATTGAAGACCATTTTTAGTTATGGTATAATATGATGAAGTTTAAAGATAAATATAAAGGATGGTATGGTAATGAGTCTGTTATATAGAAGTACAAGAAGTGCTGATGTTAAAGTAACTGCCTCTCAGGCAATTTTAAAAGGTCTTGCAGCTGATGGAGGGTTGTATGTACCTGAATCAATTCCGGCATTGGACGTTTCTCTTGAAGAACTTGCAGGAATGGATTACAGAGAAGTAGCTTATGAAGTAATGAAGTTATTTATTACTGACTTTACAGAGGAAGAACTTAAGAATTGTATTAATAAAGCATATGACAGTAAATTTGATACAGATGAGATAGCACCGCTTGTTAATGCAGACGGAGCATATTTCCTTGAATTGTTCCATGGCGCAACAATAGCTTTTAAGGATATGGCATTATCTATTCTTCCACATCTTTTAACAACAAGTGCCAGAAAGAACAATATTAAGAACGATATCGTAATTCTTACAGCTACATCAGGTGATACAGGTAAGGCTGCCCTTGCAGGATTTGCCGATGTTAAGGGAACCAAGATAATCGTATTTTATCCAAAGCACGGTGTAAGCCCAATTCAGGAGAAGCAGATGGTTACCCAGAAGGGCGATAATACATACGTTGTAGGAATTGAAGGTAATTTTGATGATGCCCAGACAGGCGTTAAGACAATGTTCGGAGACAGCGAATTAGCTAAAGAACTTGATGCTAACGGATTCCAGTTCTCATCAGCTAACTCTATCAATATAGGAAGACTTGTTCCACAGGTTGTATATTATGTATATGCTTATACAAGACTTCTTGCCAATAACGAGATTAAGAACGGTGACAGAATCAATGTTGTAGTTCCTACAGGTAATTTCGGTAACATTCTTGCCGCATATTATGCTAAGAATATGGGACTTCCAATTGCAAAGCTTATCTGTGCATCCAATGAAAATAAAGTCCTTTTTGATTTCTTCAAAACAGGAACTTATGACAGAAACAGGAAATTTGTCCTTACATCTTCTCCATCTATGGATATTCTTATTTCAAGCAACCTTGAAAGACTTATTTACAGAATAGCAGGTGATGATGCCAATGCTAATAAAGAGCTTATGGACAGCCTCAAGAAAGACGGCAGATATACAATTACTGATGATATGAGAGCCAAGCTTGAAGATTTCTACGGCAACTATGCAAGTGAAGCAGAGACAGCGGAAGCTATTAAGTCTATTTACTACAACACAGGCTATGTAATCGATACACATACAGCCGTTGCCGCAAGCGTATATAAGAAATACGTTGCAGAGACATCCGATGAGACTAAGACTGTAATTGCATCAACAGCAAGCCCATTCAAATTCACAAGAAGTGTAATGGATGCTATTGATAAGGCAAAATATGACAAGATGACAGATTTCGAACTCGTTGACGAACTTAGCAGAATTGCCAATGTTGCAGTTCCACAGGCAATCGAAGATATCAGAACAGCACCTGTTCTCCATGACAGAGTGTGCGATAAGACAGAGATGAAAGCTGTTGTTAAGAATATACTGGGGATTAAATAAAGACAAAAAGGGGAATTGATAATGACAAAATTATATTCCAGAATGTTTCCTGTAATTCTAATTTTAATATTTGAAATAACTATAGCTACTGCAGCCCTTACCAATGTTTGGGCAGCAGTAGCTTTTTATACTCAAAAAGGCGGTAGTGCTTCACAGGATGAGATGTATTATGTAGCCGTTAATGATTATTCAGGTGGAAATATACAATATCAGGAGTATAAAAGTAATGCTGTAAAAAATGTAAAAGCTTTCTTTGATGATATATCGTCAGCAGATTGCCGGATTTGGGTGTATCCTATGGCATTAGAAGTATCTGACGGAGATAACGTGTTGTGCAGATTATATCTCGGTACAAATGAGGATGATGAATATTTTAATCAGGGCAAAGGCGTGTATGTAGGCAATGATATAAAATATTATTGTAAAAACAACAAGATAAAAATATATTCAGAGCAGTTTGACGTATTAGGATATCTTGACAGTGACGGATTTGAGAAAAATTCAATGATATATGCCAGATATGGGGACTTTTCTGAGGTTTCAAAGGAACAAATAGCAGATTATATTGTGAATCAGACGGTTTCGTCAAGCGGAAATAATTCCTTCACAATCTTTTCGGCAGACAGTAATATAAAAGAACTTATTAGAGCTGATGCAGAGAAATATAACATGGTTTTGAAAGAAGAAGATGACCAGGTAGAGGACGGCAGGATTGTATACAGCCATGATGTTACCAACAGAATTTTTAAACCTATTCTTTTTTCACTATTGTCAATAGCATGTTTTGGGCTTTTAGTACAGACAATGATATGGTTTATAGACAGGGAAAAAGAAACGATAATCATTAAAAAAATATATGGAATCAGCATAACCCGGATATATTTTCCAATGTACATTGTTGCATTGATTTCGTGGATTTCCGGATCGGTAATTTCATTTATATTCCAGTACATAGTTGATTATCTGGTTTTAGGATATGAAAAAATATCCGTAATGAAATACACAATGGTTTCAACGGGTGCGTCGTTTATTTTAATCATATTTATTTTGTTAATAACGTCCCTTATCTATTATTGTAAATCAGATAAGATTATCAATAAAATTAACAGGGAGGGAAGCATATAATGAAGTTTAAATCTAAATTAAAAGTTGCACTGGATATGTGTATTAACGATAAATGGAAATTCAGGGCAGCGCTTATTACTACCGTGGCATTTTTATGTATTGTAATGCAGATTATCTATATGACGTCAACGTCCGGCATTTACAAATCAAGAGTCAATATGGCACTTTCAAAAGATATAGAAGGACTTTTATATGTGGAGTTTAAATCAGATGATGTCAATGGCAAAGAAATTATAGAATCAATTCCGGAGATTGAAAACTACGGAAACGTATATTTTGCAGGTATGAACAGTACACCGGTACTTAAACAGTTAAGGGAGATTCAGGAAGGGCATCAGACGTATTATTCACGAAAGGAATATGAGGAATACGAAGGTGTTGAAACGGTAGTAATGTCTAAAGGAATGTGGGATGTCATGAATCTGAAGCTTACAGAAGGTAAAAAACCATCAGAATATGATACTTTGGGAAATGATACCCTTATATATTTGAGTGAGGTATATCGGGGAAAAATATCCTGTGGAGATACTTTTGAACAACAAAATATTAAAGGCGAGACCGTCAGAAGATATGTTGTAGCGGGTTTTCTCAATAAGAAATCGGCAATCATAGACAGTATGATATATTCCACAGGTAACAGCGAAAAAAAGGGAAGTTATTCCCTTAAATACGGAATTGTTGAAGTTGTACCCACAGTAAATTCTGATGGAATGTATGTTTATTGTGAACCCAAAGACTGTGAAACTGTATCAGATAAGATTGAGACAGCAGCCGCATTAAATGACGACATAGTAAGAGTTATAAAGATATCATCGGTTATAAATTATATGGATAGAGAAAGTAAAAAAAGCACCAAAGGACTTTTTGAAGTCGCTGTTGTATTTGTACTTTTTATGGTTGTTTCACTTAGTTTTAACCAGACCTGCAGTTGTATCAGGCAGTCGGGAACTTATGGAATATGGATGGCAAACGGACTTGATAAAAAAGATGTCAATACAATAATCTTTTTGAAGAATTTGTATTCAGCGGTAATTTCGGTAATACTTGCGTCCGTACTCATGATGGTTTTATGGCATAAATTTTACTGCACCAATATGATAAACCATATGATAATCAATGAAGTTTTCACAAAGAAAGTTCTGGCTCCTGTCGTATTAATTTCATTGGCTGTTTCTGTGATTTCATCAGCCGCTCCGGTGATTATATTTAATAAAAAACAGACGGTAGATTATCTTCGTGGAGGTATACTTTAAATGATAGAATTAAAAAATATAAAGAAAGATTACAATTCCGGAAAAGTTGTAACAAGTGCACTGAAAAATGTCAATCTCAGGATAGAGGACGGCGAATATGTTGCCGTAATGGGTGCTTCCGGCTCAGGAAAATCTACTCTGTTAAATATTCTCGGAGGACTTGATAAGATATCCCAGGGTACATATTTTTATAATGACATTAATGTTGGAGCAATGAATAATAAGGAACTTAACAGGTTCAGAAAAGAACATATAAGCTTCATATTCCAGAATTACGCATTAATGAATTTTTATACCGTATACGAAAATACGGAGGTGCCCCTTATAGCCAGAGGCATCAGAAAAAAAGAACGTAAAAGCATGGTGGAGAAAGCCCTTACGGATGTGGGAATTATTGATTTGGCGAAGAAAACCCCGTCAGAAATCTCGGGAGGTGAAAAACAAAGATGTGCCATAGCGAGAGCACTTGTGGCAGATAATGACATAATCCTTGCAGACGAGCCTACAGGTTCCCTTGATAAGACTAACGGAAAAAATATAATGGACATATTTGATAAGTTAAAAGAACAGCATAAAACAATAATTCTTGTAACCCATGATGAATTTATTTCAGGATATGCAGACCGTATAGTGAGAATTGAGGATGGTTTACTGAATTAAGTGCATTGATAGGTGAAGACTGAAATAATATAATTTTTCTAATTAGGAAAGTGAGGAGAAAAGATTATGTTAAATGAAAAAGATATAGATTTTGTAATTAAGGTGTATGAACAGAAAAATATTGTTACGAGAGAGGATTTGTTAAGTCTCGATTCAAGACCTTATGCAAAGGAGATGTGTAATGAATTGAACAAAAGAGGATATGAAGAAGCTTCGATGATAGAATCACACTTATCAGGGAATTTTGATTATTCAAGTGCTATATTCAATTCAAGTAAGTTTACGTATAAAGAAGTCGATGAATATATGCTTGAAAATATATTGCATTAAAAATGATACGGTAAGTTGTTACCAACTATCCACCCTGATGATTAGCATATAAGATTATCCGAAAGATGATACAAGCTACTAAACCTATGGTAAATGTGGTATGTGAAATTAATAAAAAATTTACTGAGTTAAATGATGTCATTAATTTATCAAGATTTTATGACAAAGCATATTAAGAAACAGACAAAATCGTATGCGAATTATCTTAGCGCTCCATATTGTTAAATAATGCACACACCTGTCAGCAACCTGAATTTCTTTTACAACTCATTACGATTTGGCTACAACACATTGCCTTGAATTGCACCATTTTGAAGTATTTTGCAAAAAAGCATAGTTTTAAACAAGAAAAATACAATACACGAAAAGGTCAGAAAAACAACAACACAAAACTCGGTGTTACAGGACAATTTAAGGTAGGAGAAATTTATGATTAGAGTACTTTTCGTATGCCATGACAGTATAAACGTGTAGATTGCATACCTTCGTAATGAGGTTATGTATCGGGGCAAATCACGAAATATAAAATGGTATAATACTATGGGGATGTTACAACGAATAAGAATTTAGAGCCGAAAATGTAGAAAAAATTTGTATAATCACTTCGCTTCTGGATTTTAAGACGGAGTTGATTCTTTTTTGCACAGATTGTAAAATTCATGTTTCAGAAAATACTCTTTTGATATCTGGTGGCAAAATAATGGAAGGATGACATGGAGGTCAGTTATAAAAATTAGTTCATTTAATGATAGAAAAATATGATGAATGTACAGTTTTACAATAGGAGACTGACTTTTTGCAAATATGTCATATGGTTGAAATGAGATGGGTATATTTCTTTCAAAAGCATAGAGAACATATGTCATGTTTTGAAATATGACATCGACAGTATTTACAATTGTCCCAAATACATTGACATTTGTCCCATACATCGGTATAATGATACTGAAATATGAGAGCGTTCGCTTGAGAGGAATAAAACAATGAAAAAACAAAGTATTATGAATTTAGTTAGATATCATGTTGAAAAGAATGAGGAAGCTTTTATTTCTGAGGTTGCTGAGATAGCAAAAGAATTTGATCAGAGCGGAGATTCTGCAATGGCAAACTACCTCATGGAGTTAGTGGCCAGTGCAAATTATTATGTGCCGCAAAGCTTGTACAAGAATCTGCATTATTTAACAAAAGTCAATTATACAAATACATCTTTATTGTTACCAGAGATTATCGAAGAAGATATCTTGGGAATAACTAGAGCAATTAGTCAAAAAGTGGAGTTAACAAAATTCTTGTTTTATGGTGCACCGGGAACAGGTAAGACGGAATCCGCATATCAAATAGCACGTATTTTAGGAAGAGATCTTTTGAGAGTCGACTTCGAGCAACTCATAGATAGTCGGCTTGGAGAAACAGCTAAAAATGTATCAAATTTGTTTGATGAGATTAATCATCTTGCATTTGGAAAAATAATCATATTGATGGATGAAATTGATGCATTGGTTTTGGATCGGATTAACACCAATGACTTGAGGGAGATGGGAAGAGTTACTTCTACATTTATAAAGGAATTGGATAGATTAAATGAAAATGTCGTCATAATTGCTACTACTAATCTATTTAGTAACTTTGATAAAGCAATTGTTCGAAGATTTGATGCTACAGTATCTTTTGATAGATATTCAAAGGAAGACCTGATAGAAATAGCTGATGCAATTCTTTCTTCGACATTAAAAAAGAACGCTAACTCAAAACAGGATATGCGTCTTTTCAATAAAATTCTTAAGAATATGGAAAGTATACCTTTCCCAGGGGATTTAAAACAGATTATTAAAACCTCGATAGCTTTTTCAAGTGAAGCCAATGAATATGATTATCTGAGAAAAATATATTTTGCACTAAATGATAATAAAGAAATTGATATACAAAGACTTAATGATGAAGGGTATACAACAAGGGAAATAGAGATATTATCACGTATTCCAAAGAGCAGTGTATCACGAAAACTGAAGGAGAGCTAAAATGAATCCGTTACTTCAAGTAAAACTTAGATTCAAAGGAGAAAAGAATAATCAGAAGCCTGGTGCAAGAAACCTTCGTGCTAAAGCAGAAACTTCAACAGAAAAAATTGACAAGCTTATTGATAGTTTACGGGCGGTTCTCAGGTTTTATAAAGATAATCCACGTATTACTAACGACGTTATGATTGATGTTTGGTATAATGATATTATTGCAAAGTCTAATCGAGTAAGAGAATTGTTAAAACCAAGTAAGCATTCTACAAATGATACCGTGGTTGGGGCAAGGTTTTCGGATGCATCTGAGGGAGAAGAAAACCATATTATTACGCATTATGTTGGTGAGAAAACAATCAATAATACTATAGAAGAGTTGCAGGTAGCTAAGGAGTTTCTACTTAAAAGATTAGGCGGGAAAGCTACGCCTATGAATTTTACGGAACCTAACAGTAATATTGATTATGAAGGATTTTCGATTGGGAAAGGAAAGCTTCGAAATCTAATTATAGATTGTTCAGTTGTGGAAAAGTTCGATGTCCCCCGTGCTACATCAATTCCTGATAGAGATAATTTTTTAATTACTTTTTACAAGTCTGAGTTGTCTTTATCGCTTTTGCTTGAAAAACTGCGAATAGATGATACTCAATTGCCATACACGACATACGGAGACAATACTATTTCAGTCACAAGAGATTTGTTTGAAATTATAAACGACAAGATTCCATATATGATTTCGATGATTTCAGCGGATATATCTTCAATTGCATTAGAGGATATATCACCGAAAAGCAGGGATGAGCATGATATTCCTGACCCACAAAATGAGCCGGTGATTGGCGTTATAGATACATTTTTTGATGAAAGTGTGTATTTTAGTAAGTGGGTAGACAACAAAGATTACATAAGTGATTTAGAGAAATATCAGAATGATTTAAATCTAAGAGACCATGGAACGGAAGTCACTTCAATTATTGTTGATGGACCAAGGATGAATCCATGGCTTGATGATGGATGCGGCAGATTTAGAGTTCGTCACTTCGGAGTTTGCTCTAGCAGGATATCCACAATTCGACTTGTGAAAAAAATCAAGGATATAGTGAATGAGAATCCAGACATTCATGTTTGGAATCTATCACTAGGAACGGATGATGAGGTTTCAAAGAATTTTGTATCATTTGATGCTGCGGCTTTAGATGAAATACAGGCAAAAAAGAATGTTATTTTTGTGGTTGCTGGAACAAATGATAACCGTGAAATACAGGAAGGAATTTTAAAAGTTGGTGCACCTGCGGATTCACTAAATTCTCTTGTAGTAAACTCTGTCAGGAGAGATGGGCAACCGGCAGGATACTCCAGAATGGGAAATATTCTTTCTTTTTACAATAAGCCGGATGTTTCTTATTATGGTGGAGATTACGATGACAGAATTACTGCATATACATCCTATGGCACAGATGAGGTATACGGTACATCATTTGCTGCACCTTGGATCAGCAGAAAAATGTGCTATCTAATAGATGTGATGGGTATGCCAAAGGAGGTTGCCAAGGCATTAATAATTGATTCTGCGGCTGCGTGGGATTATAAGATTATGTCGGAAAATAACAAGTCCATTATGGGATATGGAGTGGTACCCATTGATATCAGAAAGATAGTAGAAACTGAGAGCGACGAAATTCGATTTGTTGTTTATGGAACATCGGATTCTTACCGCACAGCTAACTACGCTATTCCGGTTCCAAAAGATGATGATAATAAGTACCCTTATATTGCAAGAGCAACACTATGTTATTTTCCAGAATGTTCTAGAACTCAGGGAGTGGATTATACAGATAGAGAGTTGTCTTTGAAGTTTGGTAGAATCATTGATGATAAAGGAAAAATCAATGATATCAATGACAATGTGCAGGATGACATTGACAGTAGGATGGACGAGAGGCAGTCAAGGAAAGAATTTCGTAAATGGGATAATACAAAGTTCATATCTCGAATAGTTAAGAATAGCAATAAACCTGTGAAATCATATGACGACCGTTTGTGGGGGCTTTCTATAACATCTAAGGAAAGACTTAGTACACAAATGAGGTCTTCGCTAAATTTCGGTGTTGTTGTTACTTTAAAAGAAGTAAATGGTATTAATAGAATAGATGATTTTATTAAAGCTTGTATCTTGCGTGGTTGGATTGTTAATAGGATAGATGTTCAAAATCAGTTGGATATATATGCGTCTGGTCAGGAAGAGATACATTTTGAGTAGTGTAAATGTGAAGGTACTGCCGACATTAATTAGAGTAAGAGTGTCTAATATTTTGTAGAATCAGAAAAAAATTTTTAAATGGTGGAAGCTGCCATTGAAGCTTACTTTGAACTTTACAATATGTACGGAAAATTTGGCATATTTTGTTAAGTATATAAAGCATGTTATTAGCCTAGCTAATAAGGTTAGAAAGAATGATATAGCATATAAATAATACAAGAACTTGTTAAAACAGTTTTAGAGATAATTGAGTAGCTCCTAAGAAAGTTTGAAATGCATATGAATCGGGAGGCACTACAACTATAAGAATGTTATGTGGGCAGAATTTTTTGTAGTAATGATCCGAGCAAAATAATAAAAGTAGAATATTTCATAAAAAAGTGCTAAAATGATTCTATATTTTGTATAGCGAGGAATTATTAATGGCAACGAAGGTCAATAACGTGTATGATGCGTCATCTATTTCTATTCTTGAAGGTCTTGAAGCAGTAAGAAAAAGACCGGGAATGTACATAGGAAGCGTGTCAACAAAGGGACTTAATCATCTTATTTATGAAATAGCGGATAACTCCGTGGACGAACATCTGGCAGGATATTGCGATACGATATATGTAACGCTTAATAATGACGGAACAGCCACGATAACGGACAACGGACGAGGAATTCCAACAGGTATTCATCCAAAGGCAGGAATTCCCGCAGTGGAAGTAGTATTTACCGTACTTCATGCCGGCGGAAAGTTCGGAGACGGAGGCTATAAGATATCTGGAGGACTTCACGGTGTAGGTGCTTCTGTTGTTAATGCACTTTCAGAGTGGTTGGAGGTAAGAATTAAACAGGGCGGAATTGTATATGAACAGCGTTACGAAAGAGGCAAGGCTGTATATAAACTGCGTGAGTGCGGTACCTGCCGTAAGAACGACACGGGTACAAGTGTAACCTTTTTACCTGATAACACAATATTTGAAAAGACTGAATTTAAGGCTGAGAGTATAGAAAACCGTCTCCATGAAACGGCATATCTTAATCCCGGTCTTACTATTGTGTTTGAAAATGCAAGAAAAGGTGAAGAAAAAAAGGTAACTTTCCATGAAGAAGAGGGTATAACCGCTTATGTAAAAGCTCTTAACGAGAACAAAGAGGCAGTACATGATGTAGCATATTATAAGGGTAGCAGGGACGGAATAGAAGTTGAATGTGCATTCCAGTATGTTGACGAATTTCAGGAACAGATACTTGGTTTTTGCAATAATATCTATACCGCAGAGGGCGGAACCCACCTTACAGGTTTTAAGACCCAGTTTACGACGGTTATTAATAAGTACGCAAGAGAGCTTGGAATACTCAAAGAAAAAGACGTTAATTTTACGGGAAGCGATGTAAGAAACGGAATGACGGCGATTGTTGCGGTAAAACATCCTGAACCACGTTTTGAAGGGCAGACTAAGACGAAGCTTGATAACCAGGATGCAGGCAAGGTTGTTGCGGACATTACGGCAGCGGAGCTGGTAAGGTTTTTTGACAGAAACCTTGAGACACTTAAATCAGTAATTGCATGTGCGGAAAAGGCAGCCAAAATTCGTAAACAGGAGGAAAAAGCCAAGACCAATCTTTTAACCAAGCAGAAATTCTCCTGCGATACCAATGGCAAACTTGCCAACTGTGAGAGCCGTAATCCGGAAGAATGTGAGATATTTATAGTAGAGGGAGATTCAGCGGGAGGCTCTGCCAAAACAGCAAGAAACCGTAAGACGCAGGCCATTCTTCCAATCAGAGGCAAGATTCTTAATGTAGAGAAAGCATCTATGGACAAAGTTCTTGCCAATGCCGAAATCAAGACAATGATAACGGCTTTCGGCTGCGGTTTTTCCGAGGGTTATGGCAATGATTTTGATATCAGTAAGTTAAGGTATAACAAAATTATATTTATGACGGATGCGGACGTTGACGGGGCGCATATAGATACTTTGCTGCTTACATTTTTCTACAGGTTTATGCCTGACCTCATAAGGGAAGGGCATATATATCTTGCTACACCTCCTCTTTATAAGGTGGTTCCTAAAAAAGGACAAGGACGATACCTTTACGATGACAAGGCACTTGAAAAATACCGTAAAGAACATGAAGGCAGCAGTTTTACACTCCAAAGATACAAAGGTCTTGGAGAAATGGATGCGGACCAGCTTTGGGAGACAACACTTAATCCGGAGACAAGAATTTTGAAACAGATAGAAATTGAAGATGCCAAGATGGCGTCGGATATTACCTCGATGCTTATGGGTACGGATGTACCTCCGAGACGTGAATTTATACACACTCATGCCCATGATGCGGAACTGGATATTTAGAAGGAGAATATTTTAAAATATGGCTGAGACAATTTTAAAAACAGAATATTCTGATGTAATGCAGAAATCATATATAGATTATTCCATGAGCGTTATTACCGCAAGAGCAGTTCCGGATGTAAGGGACGGGTTAAAACCTGTCCAGAGGCGTGTATTATATGCCATGAATGAGCTGGGACTTAACTACGACAAGCCTCACAGAAAGTCGGCACGTATCGTAGGTGACGCCATGGGTAAATATCATCCACACGGTGACAGTTCAATTTATGAGACCCTTGTTGTACTTGAACAGGATTTTAAAAAAGGTATGGCACTTGTGGACGGACACGGTAACTTTGGTTCAATAGAAGGTGACGTAGCCGCTGCAATGCGATATACGGAGGCAAGACTTAAGAAGTTTACACAGGACGTATATCTTAAAGACCTTGATAAAGATGTGGTTGATTTTGTTCCTAATTTTGATGAGACGGAAAAAGAACCTTCCGTACTTCCTGTAAGAGTTCCCAACCTGCTTATTAACGGAGCGGAGGGAATTGCCGTAGGTATGACTACGAGTATTCCTACACATAATCTTACGGAAGTAATTAATGGTGTGGAGGCATATCTTGACAATGAAGATATTACAACTGCCGAACTTATGGAATATATTCCGGGCCCCGATTTCCCAACCGGCGGGATTGTAATTAATAAAAGCGAGTTAGCTGATATATACGAAAGCGGCGTGGGCAAGGTTAAGGTACGAGGCAAAGTTGTATTTGAGCCCGGTAAAAAGAAAACCGATAAAGACAAGCTTGTCATAACGGAAATTCCTTATACAATGATTGGCACCGGAATCGGTAAGTTTATATCCGATGTTGTGGACCTTATAGAGACAAAAAAGACACAGGATATCACCGATATTTCTAACGAATCCTCTAAAGAGGGCATAAGAATTGTACTTGAACTGAAGAAAAATGCGGACGTTAAGAAACTTGAACATCTTTTATACAAGAAGACTAAGTTGGAAGATACTTTTGGTGTCAATATGCTTACAATAGCCGACGGCAGACCGGAGGTTCTTGGACTCAGGGACATAATCAGATACAACGTGGAATTCCAGTATGAAATTAACACAAGGAAATATACAACCCTTCTTAAAAAAGAATATGACAATAAAGAAATTAAAGAAGGCCTTATAAAGGCATGCAATATCATTGACCTTATTATAGAGATTCTAAGAGGAAGCACCAACCTTAAACAGGCAAAAAACTGCCTTATTTCAGGCGATACCGAGGGAATCAGATTTAAGTCTGACAAGTCCGAAAAAGATGCTAAAAAACTTCATTTTACGGAGAGACAGGCAACGGCAATTCTTGAATTAAGACTTTATAAACTCATTGGACTTGAAATAGAGGCTCTCGAAAAAGAATACGAGGAGACTCTCGCAAGGATAGCCGAATATGAGGAAATTCTCGGCAGTAAAAAGGTCATGAAAAAGACTATAAAAAAAGACCTTGAAAGAATTAAAAAAGAATATGGAATGGAACGCCTTACGGTAATAGAGGACGGCGAAGTGGCTGTATATGAGGAACCAAAGTTTGTAGAGCAGGAAGTTGTATTCATAATGGACCGTTTCGGCTATGCAAAGACTATTGATACTGCATCTTTTGAACGTAACAAGGAGACAATATATGCCGAAAATAAATATGTTTTCAAATGTCTGAACACAGAGAAAATATGTATTTTTACGGATAATGGCAATCTTCACCAGGTAAAAGTAGTGAATATACCTTTTACCAAATTCCGTGATAAAGGAACTCCTATAGATAATCTTGGTAATTACAACAGCGCAGGAGAAGAAATTATATATCTTTGTGCGTCAAAACAGCTTGAAGGCAGAAAGTTCTTGTTTGTTACAAAACAAGGCATGATGAAACTTGTGGACGGAAGAGAATTTGATGCATCAAAGAAAACTGTTGCATCAACCAAATTAAATATTGGTGACAGCATAGCTATGATTCATGTTACGGACGCAGTATCTGAGATTACATTGGAGAGTGACGGCACTATAATCAGCAGCCAGACCGTTGTTTTACAGACAGAAAACGGATATTTTCTTAAGTTTCCGTTGAATGAGATTCCTGAAAAGAAGAAATCGGCAGCAGGGGTAAGAGGCATTAAGCTTGAAAAAGAGGATAAAATCGCAGAAGTATACCTCATACCTGAAAATGCTGATATTTCCATTGATTACAAAGGAAAAGAAGTATCCCTTAAGAAATTAAAGACAGCTAAAAGAGACGGTAAAGGAACTAAGTTAAGAGCATAAGAAAGGGTGATAATTATGTCAAAGGCAGAAGACTTAATTAATAATATCAATAAAGTAATTGTAGGAAAAAATGATGTAGTGGAGCTTGTAGTCACATCACTTATAACAGGCGGACATGTGCTTATAGAGGATATGCCGGGAACTGGTAAGACAATGCTTTGTAAGGCATTGGCTAAATCGGTTGATGCAAACTTCGGACGAGTCCAGTTTACACCTGACCTTCTGCCATCTGATATAACCGGACTTAATGTATATAACCAGAAAACAGGAGAATTTGTTTTTTATAAAGGACCTGTTTTTTGTAATATTCTTCTCGGGGATGAGATTAACAGGGCAACTCCGAGGACACAGTCAAGCCTCCTTGAATGTATGGAGGAAAAACAGGTGACTATTGACAGGGAAACAAGACCGCTTGAAGCACCGTTTTTCGTAATAGCAACTGAAAATCCTATTGAGACTGCAGGCACATTCCCACTTCCGGAAGCACAGCTTGACCGTTTTCTTATGAGACTTTCCATGGGAATGATTGGCAAAAAAGAGGAAAGAGAACTTTTAAAGCAGAAAGCAAAGGGCGAAGTAATCAATAATATTGAAGCCGTATGTACCAGACAGGATATAATTGAGATGCAGAAAGAAGCAGAAAACGTATATGTGCATTATGAACTTATTGACTACATCTGCAGTATATGTGAGGCTACAAGGGAAAAGACGGACATAACGGCCGGGGTAAGCCCAAGAGGGGCAATAGCCCTTATGAAGGCTGCAAGAAGCTACGCATATATACATAACAGAAATTATGTTGTTCCCGAAGACGTCAAGGCCCTTGCAATTCCTGTGCTGGCACACAGACTTGTACTGTTTGAGGGTTTTGCGGGACGTAAGTCTTATGAAGACAGGATAAAAGCCATACTTGAGGAGATTGCTGTACCGACAGAAGATTGGAGTAAATAATATGACATTGATTTTTTTATTTATTGCACTTGTTATTTTTGAAAAAGTGTTTATAAGGTTATATGAAAAATCATGGAATAAAGGTCTTGGCATAAAAGTCGGTTTCCTTGAAGACGCAGTAGATGAAGGAAAAAAAGGACATATAATTGAAGAGATTTACAATAAGAGTGCTCTCCCTATTCCTGTTGTAAGTGTAAAGTTTGAGCTTGATAAAAGCATTTCCTACACGGATAAGAGCAATGTTACCGTGTCTGACAGACAGTACAGAAACGATTCCATGTCAGTGAAGGCAAAAAGGGCATATAAAAGGGAATTTGAAGTTTTATTCTCAAAGCGTGGTGTTTACAAAATCGAGGACCCTGTATTAAGTACCAAAGACATATTTGGTGTGTACAGTTATTCAGAAAAGTATGAGCAGGAATCCCTTATTTATGTATATCCGTCATACAGCAGGCACAAAGAAATTATTGCACCCTATTCAAAAGTTATGGGTGAAGCAATTAAGAATAGATATCTCTATGAGGATCCTTTTGAATTTAAAGGCATAAGGGATTATACGGGAACAGAACCTATGAAAAAAATTAACTGGGGAGCTTCAGCCAGAACCGGAAGCCTTAAAGTTAATAATTACTATGATACAACAAGCCGCCATGCAGTTATTTTCCTTGATATTGTTAATGACCAGATATGGAAAAGGGATGACCAGCTTGAAGAATGTATAAGAATTACCAGAAATTATATGGAAACCTTTATAAGAAACCATATTCCTGTTGAAATAATCACCAATGGAATAGATGGTATTCTTAACGAGCCTGTAGTTTTTGAGGGCGGTTCCGATGGTGCTTATGTGGAAAAATGTCTTAAAAAGATGGCAGCAATCGATATTAATAAAAAGACAGAGAGACTGACATCCTATTTTACCCTGAATAAAGCAAAAAACGATGAGCTTAGTATTCTTCTTTCCGTAGACCAGTCGAAAGCCATGATTGACGCATACAGGGAATACCTTGGATGCAATGAAGGCGAATGGATATGTCCGATCTCATCAAAAGATGGGAGAAATATACAGGCAGGAAATATACATGTAACATATCCGGAGGTGGGACGATGAAACTTTCCAATATAACCAAACCGGTTACAGGCCTTTTGTTTTGGTCAATGCTTACATATATTTTATATTCGTTTACCGATTCATCATGGAATCTTGGAATATCAATGGGTGTTGCAATGCTTATTTTTATGCTTTGTTATATGATAAGGATTATGCAGAATAAAACAGTAAAATTTTTCCTGCATTTTGTTGTCATGACACTTTTTGGATTAGCCGAATTCGGAATGATACTTTACAGGGCACCATTGTTTATTATGTGGATTATTTTTATTATCCTGTCTATTGCAGCATCTTTTTCTGATAAAGATTTTATAAGTGATATGAACGGTGGATATATATTTATTTCCGTGGTAGTATATTTAATTGCATTCATTCACGGAACAACCGATATGCTTATATTGTACTTTATGGAAGCTACTTTTATAATGTTTCATTATATGCAGCAGACCGCCATAAGGCAGGAAAAAAATATAAAAACAATGTCTTCTTATTCGGTTATGAATGAGAAAGAACTGTATTCCGAAAGCAGCAAAGTAACTTTTGTGTCCCACATGATACTTTATATTTTATGCATGCTTATTGGTTTAATAGGCAGGATACCGTTTTTTTCAATGATTTGTAATAAAATTTTTAAAATATTTAACAGAACTTTTGATATTGTCAAGAGCTTTAAAACCGGGGAGGCAACATACCCTTCGGATGACGTAGGTATTCCTGAAGAAAACATTGAGGTAAATGAGGAGCCTGTAACACCTGTCCATCCGGCATGGCGTATTATAGGAATTGTTGGTTTTACCCTTATAATGCTGTATCTTATTTTCCTTATTGTGGACAGAATAAGAACTTCAATAAAAAACAGGGTATATATGCCTGACCTTGATGTAAAAACAGAGGTAAAGCAGATAAAAGAAAAGAAGAAACTCAAAAAAAGAGAGAGAACAGACAGTTACAGAAAGGCAATAAGACGTATTTACAAAGTCCGTATCAAAAAGGGCAGGGGCAGAAGAAATGATGACCTTGTAAGCAAGACCCCTCATGAACAGCGCAACAAAAAAATATCCGAAGGATATGAGGTAAGCAGAGATTTTGTTGAAATGTATGAAAAGGCGAGATACGGCCGTGATAATGTGACAAAAGATGATGTGAGAAATATGCACAATCTTTAGCAGGTGTGATTTATGAAAAAAAATTATGAAATTGATATGTGTAACGGACCAATTACGGGAAAAATGCTTCGTTTTGCATTGCCGTTAATGTTGTCAAGCATGTTACAGCTTTTATTCAACGCTGCGGACATAATTACCGTAGGTAAATTCGGAAGTGAACATTCTTTAGCGGCAGTTGGTTCAAACACGGCACTTATAAATCTTTTAACCAATCTTTTTATCGGTTTGTCAATCGGTGCTAACGTACTTGTGGCAAGGTTTTACGGTGCAAAAAACGGAGAAGAACTTAATGAAACGGTTCATACTGCCATGCTTTTAAGCCTTATTTCAGGACTTATACTGACAGTTACCGGCGTAATATTTGCAAGATATTTTCTTATATGGATGAAAACTCCGGCAGAGATACTGGATCTTGCAACTACATATCTCAAGATATATTTTCTCGGTATGCCGGCGATGATGATTTATAACTTCGGAAGTGCGATTTTAAGGGCGATAGGCGATACCAAACGTCCGTTATATTTTCTTGCGGCAGCAGGTGTGATTAATATTATTCTCAACATTCTTCTTGTTGTGGTATTCAGACTTGACGTTAAAGGTGTGGGAATAGCAACCGTTATATCCCAGACCGTATCTGCAATATTGATTATCAGATGCCTTGCGAAAAGCAACGGAGATATAAAGCTGGAGCTTAAAAAACTTAGATTCAGCCGGGGTAAGATTGGTGCCATTTTAAGAATAGGTCTGCCTGCCGGGTTACAGGGTTCTATTTTTTCGCTTTCCAACGTAGTTATCCAGTCATCGGTTAATATTTTCGGTCCGGTTGTGGTAAAGGGCAACTCTGCTGCACAGAACCTTGAAGGTTTTGTATACTTTTCAATGAATGCTTTCCACCATGCAACTTTATCTTTTACGAGCCAGAATATGGGTGCAAAAAAATATGACAGACTTGGCAAAATACTTAAAAACGGCTTATGTCTCGCCATATTGTTTGGCGCCGGTTTTGGCGGAACGGTAATACTGTTTGGCAGAAATCTTTTATCCATATATACTAATGACAGCGCCGCAATAAGTGCCGGAATGACAAGACTTTATATAATAACCGGAACTTATACTTTATGCGGAATTATGGATGTAATGGTTGGTGCAATAAGGGGAATCGGCTATACTGTACTCCCAACAATCGTATCCCTTATCGGAGCCTGTGCATTGAGACTTGTGTGGCTTGCTACAGTTTTCAGAATACCGAAATTCCATACGATTAACACGGTATATTTATCTTATCCCATAACATGGCTTGTTACAATCATAGCCCATGTTATCTGTTATATCATAATAAGAAAAAAGAATAGATTTGGAGAAATGCAATGAAATATTTTTACTATACAAGACATGGTCAGACAATATGGAATGTTGAAAATAAAATATGTGGTGTAAGTGATGTACCACTCACTGAAAAGGGCATCAATCAGGCCAGGGAACTGGGCAATAAAATTCTTGATGAGAATATCCATATTGATGAAATCCTTTATTCACCTCTTGTAAGGGCAAAAGAGACAGCCCTATACATTTCAGAAATTACAGGAATACCCGTAAGGGAGGAATCACGCCTTAAGGAACAGGCATTTGGAAAATATGAGGGAACACCACGTAACGGCGCAGATTTCAGAGTCTCAAAGAGGAATTTTATCGACAGCTATGACGGCGGTGAGACAATGCTTCATCTTGCACAGCGAATCTACAACCTCATAGATGACATTAAAAACGAACCTGGTGACAAGGTATATCTCCTTGTAGCCCATAACGGAATTTCAAGGGTAATTAATTCTTATTTCCATGACATGAGCAATGAGGAGTATGCCGATTTTGGAATAAGAAATTGTGAAATAAGGAAGTATGAGTTTTAGGGAGCAGAAATTCGAGGAGGAAAATCTATGGAAGATAATCAGTTGCTTTTTTGTAATATTACTTATATGAAATATTATAATGGGGATGATGAAAATGATAGACCGGTTCATGGTGGAAAATATGTAGACAAAACCGGAGATGCTTATGAAAAGAATAATTTTCGAGAGGAAACAGATGGATATTATTATGGATTTGTGGAAACAAAATATAATGATGGCTATGAAAGTGGAAAATATCCCAAAAAGATTCATATAGAAAAAATCAATTCTCAATATAAGGGTAAAGAATATATAGAAAATGTTACGGTTGTTTTTTGTGCTAAATCAGATATTTTAGATACTACAGTTATCGTTGGATGGTATAAAAATGCGACCGTTTACAGGGATAGAAAAACTATACACGGACGTCAATATAATATTAAAGCAAAAGTAGAGGATTCTTATTTAATACCGGTAATAAACAGAACTTATGTTATTCCAAGAGCAATAAATTCAGATGAAAAGATAGGTTTTGGACAGTCGGGTTTGTGGTATGCGAATAATATAGAAGAAGAAAAAATATTTGCTTTAAAAGTTAAGAATTACATTGATAATTATACACAGGAAGTATATCTTGATGCAGATAGAGTGATATGTGAAAAAAATACATATGAGATTTTGAATAAATATATGGGGACGAGATACAATGGATGGATGCAGGCATGTTGGCCTGAAAAGTATGCTGATAAGCAATTTAGAGTCTGGTTCCCTAAGCTTGCAAACACTAGAAACGAAGAGACTATGGCGGCAACATCTGGTTATATTAATATAATATCAGATGATTGGAATGAAATTGTATTTGATGACACCAGAAAAAGAGAGACAGAAGACGATAAACGGTATAAGTTTGATGGACATTCAATTGTTTTTGCAATGGAACCGAATAACGGCTTATATATTTTTAGAGGAATATATGATATTGATAATAATAAAACAGAATTGAATCATTTAGTTTATAAAAGAATTGCAACCAAAGTAAAAATAATTGGAGCACCGGCATTCAAAATAGAATTGATAGATGAAATTTGTGATGATATACCATTAACTTATGAGGAGCAGGAAAAGCAGGCGATATCATTACCTGATGAAAGATTGTTCAAGATTGCCAAAATGTATGAAACTGATTCTCCTAAAAAAAGGAAAGTAAAGGAGACAGAGCAGTTTGTGAGAAATCCGTATATTGCTGAGGCAACAAAAAGAAGAGCAAATGGTATATGTCAGTTATGCAGAAAAGCTGCTCCATTTACGAGATCAGATGGGAATCCTTATCTGGAAAGTCATCATATAATCTGGTTATCAGATGGTGGAAGTGATAGTTTAAATAACACGGTGGCTTTATGTCCCAACTGTCATAGGAAAATGCATATTATCAATGACAAAAAAGATATTATAAAACTACAAAATTCAAATAAAAAAATAAATTTAACAGATTCGGATAATGTTGTTGGAAAAGAAGTATATCATGAAAAATATGGAATAGGCATTATCAATGCACTTGATGATAAAGTTATAGAAGTATATTTTAATACAACAGTGAAAAAATTTATGCGTGAGTCATTAGAAAATGGCACTTTAGTATTGATGTAATAAGGGTGGTTTTATAATAAATTAATACAATGTACCATATACTTTTGATAGTTACAACATAACATTTTTGCAAGTATTGTTGTTTCTGATTTACCTGTTTCTGATTTACAGGGTATAAAGAATATGCTTAACATAGATGACATAAATGAATTATTTGAGATTGGATATATAAAATGTAAAAGGTACTGTTAAAAAGTTATTTAAAGAAAAATGACTGTGAGTTTGTACTCATAGTCATTTTTTATGTGATTAAGTATAATTTATATTACATTATAATAATTTTTAGAAAATAAAATCCAAAAAACTATTGACAAAGTTATAAATGAAGAGTAGTATAATCTTAACAAATAAATTTGGAAAATAAAATCCAAAAGATATAAATCAAAAACTAAGGAGGCATATGATTATGTATAAACCTAATAATGTATCAATTGAGGATGCAAGAAGAATAAGAGCAGAAATATCAACTGTTGTAACTGAAATTGGAAAAGCAGAAGATGAAGAATTTGAAATCTATAAAATGATAGAAACCATAGGTTGCTATTGTTTATGGTTAATTAAATCTGATTCGTCGATTGTAACAGTAAGGGATTTAATTGAAAAAATAGAGGAAAGGAAATCTAATAAATATACATTGATGCTTTTTGACGATTTTACGGATTTATTCCTTACATACAATTTTGCTGTTGCGACAGATTCTGATACATGGAATCAATTTATTGAAAAAAGTGAGGAGTGGGTCAAGTACAAAAGCTTAGCAGAAAAATATACAAAAGAAGAATTAGCTGCAGCAGTATATAAGGCTGAGTTTATAGAGGAGGGGTTGTATGATAGTTCCTTTGCTACGGTTCCATATGGGATAGGAGAATTAGTGGATGAGATACTTAGTATAGATAAGAATGATAGTGTTGCAGAGATTGGTGTTTCTTCATATGCATTAGAAGCACTAAAGAGAAATTCTGAAATACATATGGAATTGTATGATGAGGACAATTACCCAATACTTACTTTGATTTCAATTTTGACAGATGTTATGGGATATTCCAATGTGGTTTGTAGAGGTTCTTTTGACAAGTATGCTAAATATGACAAGGTATTTGTAAATAATACTTTAGAGCCGTCTGAGAAGTCACTTCTTTCTGATTTGCAGTATGATTTGGAAAATGAATGGCAGGAGTTTCCAAGAGAAATTTCTTATGACTGGAATATGTGTGGAGTAGGAATACTAAGAACTGCTGTTGGAGGAAAGACCGTTGCTATTATGAATTCCGGAGAACTGACATTGAATAAATATCGAGAGGTTCGTAAATTTTTATGTACCGGTGGATTTATAGAAGGCGTGATTCTTCTTCCAGATAAGATGTATTCAAACACATGGATTAACCCATATATGCTTGTAATGGGAAGAAATAATAAAGTTGTAAAATTTTTAGATGCCAGAAATGAATATGTTACAAGTCGTGTTAAAGGAAAAAGAATTAATTTACTTAGTGATGAATCTATTGAAGAAATAGTAAAGAAATATAATTCTAACGAGTCTTGTATAGAGGTATCTGTAGAAGAAATGGAAAAATGTGATTATGTGTTAACGCCTAATCGTTATATCAGTATAAATGTTACGGATGCAAAATTGGTTCATTTAAGCGATATGGTTAAGGAAACAAAAAGAGGAATAACTTTATCTGCATCAGACATGGATATGACAATTGGGGATAGTCCATCAGATATTAGATGCCTATTACCAACGGATATTGCAACTGGAGTAGTGATGGCAGAAAAATTTTTTCATGGAGATTTAAGGAAGCCAGGAAAAAATGAGGCTCATCAAGGAGATGTATTAATTAGCAAGACAGGTAATCCATTTAGAATTGCAGTTGCAGATGGAAATTATTTAGTTGTTGGAAATGTCTATATATTGAATATAGATAGTTCAAAGTATAGTCCGGAGTATATTAAGTGTTATCTCAGTAGCGAAGAAGGACAGGTGGAGATTATGAAGTATGCATCTGGTTCAGCTACGCCAACAATTAGTGTATCAAATCTGAGCAATATAGAGATTCCAATATATGATGAAGCTACACAAAAAGAGATGAATGAACATGCTAAAGAGATTGTGTCTGTGTTAAAAGAAAGCCATAAGCAGATTCAAATTTGTAAGGATGAAATAAATGCTCTTTTTAGATAGATAATAGTTGTATGTAAGGTATTGGCATTTAAAGATGATATAGAAGTTGAATTATATACCTATGATACTAGAAAATTAGTAGAAAGAATAGTTTTTTGAGGTAATAGAAATGGTGGATGAATGTATTTATTCAAAAAAAGAAGTGTGTGATTTTTTGGGAATATCAACTTTCACATTAGAAGCTTGGTATCGTTGGGAACGTAAAGAGATACAAAATGAATGTGTGTGGGATTATTATCTTCCGCAACCGTTACAGATTCAGAATAAAAGAGGAAAACCTCTTCGCTGGTCACTTGCTATGGTAGAGCAACTTCAGAATTACCAGTCAAAGATTATTAGAGGACGTAATGGAGTCTATGGAAAATATACAAATGTGGCGTGCCACTAGAGAGGAATTCATTATGAATGAGAATACAGTTTATGCGATAGAAAAATATCTTAAAGATAATAATATAACTGACCTGTCTATTACAAAATCAAAAATGACATTGCGTGTAGAAGGTAAACAGTTTTTAATTCAGGAACATATTGAGGCAATGCTATTGGCATTGATTTCAGGAGGGAATAAATGGTATAAAGTTGAACGCCAACTTGTAAATATCAAGAGGTTATTCTTTGAGTATGAGCCAGATAAAATATTAAAGCATTATGGAAATTATTATTTTAATGGACTTAAAAATCTTGGAGTGAATGGAAGATTTGCTAAAAGACAGATGGCAGAGGTTCATCACAATATTAAAGTACTCCAGAGTTTAGATAATGATTATGGTTCCATAGATAAATTTTTAGAAAGTAGACCCATTAATGAAATTGTAAAAATTCTAGCTGATTTCAAATCAAAGTATAAATTGAATCAAATGGGTGTAGCGCTTGTTTGTGAGTATTTAAGAAATGTAGGAATTGATACAGCTAAGCCGGATAAACATATGATGAGAATGCTTGGTTGCGAACGCCTAGGTATTTCATCAAGAAAGAAAGCATCACATTATGAGGTGATTAGTGCATTTTATGAATTATCAAGAGAGACTGGAATGTGGGCAGCAGATTTAGATTACCTTTTTTGGTGTTATTGTGCAGATGGAAAAGCTGAAATTTGTTCTGCGAATCCTAAATGTGATAAGTGCGTTATTAGGGGGGACTGCAATAAGTTCAGATAATTGACTAATTGATTTTTTGTTGTTTTAGATGTTTCATTTTCATATTGTGCACTTAAGAGTTGCACACATCATTTTCATATTCCCTCAGAGTTTTGTTGGTTCTCTGAGGGATTTTTCTTTATGAAATTATTTAATTTGTATAAAAGTAATCCTCCTTGGGAAAATGGGATTTTATCTAAATATTTATAAAGATATTGAAAACAAATAAGCAAGTTTTATTTGTGTAAGTCTATCAAAATAAGTAAAATTGGAACTAAATGTATAAAGCTACAAAAATTTATAGATGATAATTTACTAATGTGTCAAATAATCAGAGTTTCACATAGATTATCGGTGTTTAATAAAAGAGTTTTGTTTATTTACCTAAACGGATGAGAAAGTAGGAAAGGGTAGAGAATTTTGTAATGGAAGAATGGTGAAATCTACCCAAACAGCGTAAATCTGCCGAAAAGGGTAGAGATTCCCGGTGCCGCCGTTCGTAAATCTCTACCCAAACAGCGTAAACCGGCTAAAAGGGTAGAGATTCCTGTAGCTGCCGGTTGGAAATCTCTACCCAAACAGCGTAAATCCGTCGAAAAGGGTAGAGATTCCAAGTTCCCCCGTTCGCAAATCTCTACCCCAATAGCGGAAATCGACCGAAAAGGGTAGAGATTCCAAGTTTCCTCGTTCGGAAATCTCTACCCAAATAGCGTAAAGTCGTCGAAAAGGGTAGAGAAATCCCAATAAATCCAGCATAATATGCAAAAAAGCGGGTAAGGTGTCCGCTATTATGGACACCTTACCCGCTTTAAATAACTTCCGGTTTCGTCCCCATTGAGTCAAAGCCAGCTTTGCATTTTACAAATTCACCTATTTCGTCCCTGTTGAGCCGAAGCCGCCCTCACCTCTTACAGTCTCGCTGAGAGAATCGGTAAGATTGAAATCAGCCGTAATAAAAGGGGTAATTACAAGTTGGGCAACACGCTCGGCAGGTTCTATTGTCTGTTCCAAATCAGAGTGATTATGAAGTGCTATCATAAATTCGCCTCTGTAGTCAGGGTCTACAACTCCAACTTTATTAGCAGGGGCAAGACCTCTTTTTGAAGCAAGACCGCTTCGCGGATATATAAGACCGGCATAACCTGCGGGGATTTCCATTGCAAGACCTGTGTGTACCATGGCGGTTTCATGAGGCTTAATGGTAAGCGGTTCGTCAAGACATGCATATAAGTCCGCTCCGGCAGCATATTCCGAACCGTAAGTAGGCAGAATGGCTTTATCGTTAATTTTTTTTACATTAATTGTTGTCATGTTTCTTTCCTCCGTAATATGTGTAACTATTTAGAAGGGTAGTTATACTGTGGCTTGACAGGTTCCCAGATAACAATATCACCGCCGTTTTGAAGGGTGGCGGGAACATCAATAGCTCTCTGGTTGCTTGAACCACGGAAATATGCGGATAAATCTTTTAATTCTTCAACGTAAGGACCATCCATAAGAACATCAATGCCAGAAAGAATCTCCTTTGTTTCCGGAATTTCATTAACCATGCGGCCAAGTATATCCTTGTCAAAAAGATAACCGCTGTATATCCATATTGTTTTGCCTGAACCGTAAACTTCCCTTACCTTGCGGATAAGAGGAAGAATTCCGGGCTGGTTGGCAGGCTCCATCGGCTCACCGCCAAGAATTGTAAGACCGGAAATATAAGGTGGCTCAAGGTCTTTTATTATCATATCAATTTCTTTTTGGGTAAAGGGATTTCCGTAATTGAAATCCCATGTAACCTCATTAAAACAACCTTTGCAATGGTGGGTGCATCCGCTTACAAAAAGAGAAATTCTCACTCCCGGACCATTAGCAGCATCATTGCATTTTATATCTGCATAATTCATAACGTCCTCTTAGATATGTAATACTCTTGAATTAATTTCTTTTGTCTTACCTACGTTCCAAAAATTCTCGCCAAGATAACCACAGGTTCTTCTTGTAACGTTCATTTTATTGTGGTCTTTATTGTGGCACTGAGGACATTCCCATTCAAGCTTATCGTTGATTATGATTTCACCATCATATCCGCATACCTGACAGTAATCTGATTTGGTATTGAACTCGGCATACTGGATATTGTCATATATGTATTTAACAAGTTCTTCAAGAGCAGGAAGGTTATGTCTTAAGTTAGGTATCTCAACGTAGGAGATAGCACCGCCTGAAGAAATAGTCTGGAACTGGCTCTCAAATTTGAACTTAGAAAAAGCGTCAATCTTTTCGCGGACGTCAACATGATATGAGTTAGTGTAGTAACCCTTATCCGTAACATCTTTTATAACGCCGAATTTACGTTTGTCAATTTCGGCAAAACGGTAGCAGAGGCTTTCTGCAGGTGTTCCGTAAAGGCCGAAACCTAGGCCTGTATTACGTTTCCATGTATCGCAGGCTTCACGGAGTCTGTTCATTACTTTAAGGGCAAAAGCTGTTCCCTTAGGGTCTGTGTGGCTTACACCGGTCATAAGCTTGGTAACTTCGTAAAGTCCGATATAGCCAAGTGAGATGGTAGAGTAGCCGTTATGTAAAAGCGGATCTATTGTTTCACCCGGCTTTAATCTTGCGATGGCACCATACTGCCAGTGAATAGGGCTGACATCGGATAATGTACCTTCAAGTGCTTTATGTCTGCACATAAGTGCTTCAAAACATAAAGAGAGTCTTTCTTCCATTAACTCCCAGAAAAGCTCTTCATTGCCGTTGGCAATAATACCCATCTGAGGAAGGTTAATGCTGACAACACCCTGATTGAAACGACCTTCCCATTTGTAATTTCCGTTTTCGTCTTTCCAAGGACTTAAGAAAGAACGGCATCCCATACATGAGAAAACTTCGCCCTCGTAGTTTTCACGCATCTTTTTAGCGGAAATGTAGTCAGGATACATTCTTTTTGAAGAACACTCAACTGCTAATTTGGTAAGATAATCATATTTACCACCCTTTAAACAGTTATGTTCGTCAAGAACGTAAATAAGCTTTGGAAATGCAGGAGTGATATATACACCTGCTTCATTTTTAATACCTTGAATTCTCTGCTTGAGAATTTCTTCTATAATTAAAGCAACCTCATCCTTGTAAGGATCGTCCTCCTTGAGATTAAGGAAAAGGGTAACAAAAGGAGACTGTCCATTTGTTGTCATTAATGTATTAATCTGATACTGGATTGTCTGGACACCTGATTTCAGTTCATCCATAGTTCTGTCGGCAGCTAATTTTTCGATAGCTTCGTCAGAAAGAATATCAGCAAATTTTTCTTTATAATTTCTAAGAAATTTCTCTTTGGTTTTTCTTAAATACTTGCCAAGGTGGCTGATATCAACAGACTGTCCGCCGTACTGGCTGCTTGCAACAGCGGCGATAATCTGTGTCATAACGGTACATGCAACCTGAAAGCTCTTAGGACTTTCAATCATCTTACCGTTCATAACTGTTCCGTTATCAAGCATATCACTTATGTTGATAAGACAGCAGTTAAAAATCGACTGCACAAAATAATCAGCGTCATGGAAGTGAAGAATACCTTCCTCATGCGCCTTCGATATTTTCTCAGGAAGAAGAAGACGGTTAGTAAGGTCTCTTGATACCTCACCTGCAATAAGGTCACGCTGTGTTGAAGCAACAGCGGCATTCTTATTGGAATTTTCCTCCATGGCATATTTGTTGGTCTGCTGTATAAGACCGAGGATAGATTCGTCTGTTGTGTTGGATTTACGAATCATCTGTCTCTGATATCGATAAATAATGTACGTCTTGGCTAAAACGAATTTACGCTCTGCCATGAGTTTCTGTTCGATAATATCCTGAATCTCTTCAACCTGTAATGTGTTGACACCTAATTTTTCAATAGATGCCACAATGCCGTGAATCTTCTCGTCTGAAATTCGTTCACTTATAGGCACTTCATCGTTAGCCTTATGTATTGCGATTATTATTTTACCGCGGTCATAAGTTACTTCTCGCCCATCTCTTTTAATAACCTTCATATAAGTTTCCTCCCAAAACCTGTAAAGCGGAATCAAGTCCACATGGCATATTATAGCACCTGATATATACTATGTCACTATATTTTGTTGAATGTTTTTAAAAAATACAATTTATTACACAATATATTGTGGTGGCAATAATCAGACAATTATGGAACAAAAGCATACATTTCAGAAACAATACAAATTCCCTACACACAAATATCACAATTGCCAAATATATTTACTATGATGTAAAATATAGGTAAAGAAAGGTGGGTGGAAGTATGGCAATAGAAATTTTTAACCGGTATGAAAAGAAATATATGATTGATAAATCCGTATATGAAGCAATTACCGGATACCTTACCGATTACATGAAGCCGGACAGATATTGCGTTAATGGAAAGAAATATACAATATGTAATATATATTTTGATACGGATACGGATGAACTGATAAGACGTTCCATTGATAAACCGGTCTACAAAGAGAAATTGAGGCTGCGTTCATATGGTACTCCGTCTGATGACAGCGAAGCATTTATTGAAATTAAGAAAAAATACAAAGGTATCGTTAATAAAAGAAGAACCACAATGCCCCTTAAAGAGGCTGAAAATTTCATATATAAAGGGATGATTCCGGATTCACCTGAAGTCAACAGACAGGTGCTTAGTGAAATACGTTATTTTCTGGATTATTACAAGGTGTCACCAAAGGTATATATATCATATGAAAGAAGTGCGTTTTACGGAATTGAAGATGACAGCTTCAGAGTGACGTTTGATGACAATATTCTTGCAAGAAGAGATGAACTTGACCTTAGAAAAGGGTCTTTCGGTGAACCGATTCTTGATAATGATAAATTGCTCATGGAAGTCAAAACATCAGGCGGAATGCCGATGTGGTTTCTGCCGGTTTTGTCGGAATATGGGATTTATCCTATATCGTTTTCAAAATACGGAACAGAATACAGAAACTATTTTACAAATTATAAAGGAGACATAACTTATGTTTGAAACAATTTTAAAGACGACAGACGTGTCTATAATACCAATGCCCCAGTCACTTATCTGTATGGGAACAGCACTTATACTTGGACTTGTTATTTCTATATGCTACATGTGTACCCAGAAAAAAGGAAGTTATACAAAGGATTTTGCCATAGCACTTACAATTCTTCCCGCTGTTGTTGCAATCGTAATCATTCTTGTAGGAAGTAATGTTGCCAGGGCATTTTCTATTGCAGGGGCATTTGCACTTGTAAGATTCAGAAGTATTCCCGGCAATTCAAAAGATATTGCGGTAGTATTTCTTACTATGGCCATAGGACTTGCCACAGGACTTGGATACATAGCTTTCGGTGTGATGGGAACAGTACTTATCGTTCTGGTTATCGTGATTCTTTCGGTATCCGGTTTTGGGGAAAATAAGAGCGAAGAGAAATTATTAAGAATATTGATTCCTGAAAGCCTTAATTATAAAGATGCTTTTAAGGATATTTTTGATAAATATCTGAATTATTACGAAATGAAGAATGTCAAAACAACCAATATGGGTTCAATGTTTGAACTGCAGTATCTTGTAACGGCAAAAAAAGATATGGATGAAAAAGCATTTATCGATGAAATCAGGTGCAGAAACGGCAATCTTAATATTTCTCTTGGAATGATGCCGGACAAACACGATACAATGTTGTAAAACTTTCTTGACATTAGCATAAAATAAATATAAATTAAATCTTACAGGTATAAGCCTGTAGGATTTAATTGTGGAGGATTCATTAAATGAGAACATATTATTGTAAAAAATGTGGAACAGCTAATGAAATTGAGGAGACTATGGAAAAGTTTTTCTGTGCCAACTGCGGAACAGAGAACAGTGTACCACAGAAAGTGTCATCAGATACTGCATCAAAGCCTGTAAGCGGCGATAAGCCGGCAGAAACTTCATCTTTTATTTATGGCAGTGTGGATATGGCAGCAAGCAAAGAACCGGATGAGAAAACCGAACAGAATACGGCCGAACCTGTGCAGCAACCTGTATATTCCTATGGAGAACAGAATATTGCATCGGGTTCATATACAGAACCTGTATCGTCAAAGCCTGTTAAAGCTAAGAAGAAAAAGACAGGACTTATTGTTACACTTGTTGTACTTGTGGCAATAATCGCAGCGGCAGTTGTTTTACTTATTACACCTGTTAAATCACCACTTCCTATTAAATTCAGATGTGATGACTGTAACAAGATAAAATACAGTGAAAAATATGAGGTAGAATACGAAGATACAGGAAAAGTTGAAGAACGCTATATCTGTAAGGACTGCTTTGAGGAAAACGGATACGAGGAACAGTAATGTTAGAACTAAAAGAAAATGTTCTTGATACGGATACATATCTATATCTTAGAAAAAAAGTAGGCTGGATAAAGCTTACGGATAAACAGGCAGAACAGGCTGTTAATAACAGCCTGTTTACTATGTGTGCATACCTTGACGGTAAACCTGTGGGAATGGGCAGGGTAATAGGTGACGGAGCCGTAATATCCTATATCCAGGACCTCGTTGTTATACCTGAGGCACAGAAAAAAGGAATAGGAAGACAGATACTTTTAAGGTTGAAGAAATTTGTGGAAGAAATCACTGAGCCGGGAAGCCGGATGATGCTATGTCTTATGTGTGCCAAAGGCAGGGAAAAATTCTATATAGACAACGGTTTTACCGCAAGACCTACGGACAAGCTGGGTCCGGGTATGATTATATATATCGATAAAGATAAAGATGGTGACAGGGAATCACAGACTACATAAGTGATTCCCATTTTTCATATAATTCGTTCTGCTTCTGTTCAAGTTCTGATTTACGGTTGCTTAATTCCGTAAGTTTATTTATGTCAGTGTATATTTCTTCTTTTGTCAGCATTGAATCAATTTCCGAAAGTTCTTCATCAATTCCCGAAATTTCTTTTTCACATTTTTCAATTTCATTTTTGCGACGGCGTTCTTTTGCCTGTTCTTCTTTCTGAAGTATACGATCCTCTTTGGAAACAGAGACGGTAACTGCAGCTTTGGAAGAAACAGAAGCGGGTGCCTGTACATTTTTTTCCAGATAATAGTCATAATTACCTATGTAATTGGTAATTGTGTTGTTTCTCAAATCCAATATTCTTGTGGCTACCGTGTTAATAAAATATCGGTCATGGGATACAAAAAAACATGTTCCGGTGTATTTATTAAGTGCACTTTCAAGGATTTCCTTTGATGCCATATCAAGGTGATTTGTTGGCTCATCAAGGAGCAGAAAATTAGCATTGGAAAGCATTAGCTTTGCTAAGAGGACACGGCCTCTTTCTCCGCCGCTTAATTCACCGATACGCTTGAATACGTCATCATCGGTAAAAAGAAAGGCAGCCAGTACGTTCCGCACCTTAGTATTATTCATGTCAGGGTAAGTGTCCTGAATTTCATCAAAAATTGTTTTGTTCATATCAAGTACCTGATGTTCCTGGTCGTAATAACCGCAGGTAACATTGGCACCAAGACGGCAGGTTCCGGAATCTGCATCAATTATTCCGTTTATTATTTTTAGAATGGTTGTTTTGCCGGTACCATTGGCGCCAATCAGGGCAACACGCTCACCACGTTTGATCTCAAAACTGATGTCATCAAATAAGTGGTTACTGCCAAAACTTTTTGACAGGTGAGAAACCGTAAGAACATCATTACCGCTTACAACTGAAGGCTCTAAATCAATACGCATGCCGGAGGATTCCACTAAAGGTTTGTCAATAACTTCCATTTTAGACAGAAGTTTTTCACGGCTTTCCGCACGCTTTATGGATTTTTCACGGTTAAACTGCTTTAACTTGTCAATAACTTGCTGCTGGTGTTTGATTTCACGCTGATTATTAAGGTAGGCTTTCATTTCAGCGTCCCTTAAAGCAGCTTTTTTAACAGAATAGTCGGAATATGAACCTGAAAAAACAGTGACACTACCCCTGTCAATTTCAATTACTTTTGTAACAATCTTATCAAGAAAATAACGGTCGTGGGATACAATGATTACGCTTCCCTGGTAATTTTTAAGGTATGTTTCAAGCCAGCTTATTGATGGCAGGTCCAGGTGGTTCGTTGGCTCATCAAGAAGCAGTATGTCAGGCTTTGTTAAAAGAAGGCGGCATAGTGCAACACGGGTTTTCTGACCTCCTGAAAGGGAAGATATCTTTTTATCAAATTCATCCTCTGTAAAGCCGAGTCCTTTTATGACTCCTGCTATTTCACTTCTTACTGCGTATCCGTTCTGCTGCTCAAATTCGTGGTTTAATCTTGTATATTTTTCGAGCATTTCATTGAGAACATCGTCCTTGGCATTCTTCATATCTGTTTCCAGCTGCCTTATGGAAAGTTCTAACGACATTACGTCCTGTTTTACTGAAAGAACTTCTTCATAAATGGTGTTATTGCCGTCGATGCTCTGATGTTGGGCAAGATATCCCATTGTTTTGTCCTTACTGATTGTAACGGAACCGTCATCGGGAGCGAGCTCACCTATTATAATTTTTAAAAGGGTGGATTTACCTACGCCGTTGGCACCTACAATAGCTGCCTTTTCACCATCCTCAATGTGAAAGGATACGTTATTTAGAATCGTGTTATCTATAAAAGTTTTACTTATGTTGCTGCAATTTAAAATCATTTCTATAACCTGCTTATCGTGTTTTTTACCAGAGTAACCATATTAAGTTCTGCTTTTTTTGCTATGGCTGTGACTTCACTATGGGATAATTCTGTGGAAGACAGACCGGCTGCCTTATTGGTTATTAAAGATATACCAAGTATTTTCATACCGCAATGCCTTGCCACGATTGCTTCGGGAACAGTTGACATACCGGCCGCATCTGCACCAAGAATGGCAATGCCTCTTATCTCGGCAGGAGTTTCATACTGGGGACCTCTGAAAAAACAGTAGACACCTTCATCTACGGGAATATTGTGTTCTTTTGCTGTCATTCTGGCAGCCTCAATGTATTCTTTTGTATATACTTCTGTCATATCCTTAAAACGAGGACCGAATTCATCAAGGTTAGGCCCACGGAGAGGAGACGGACACATATAGCTTAAATGATCTGTGATAAGCATTATTGAGCCGGGATTAAGACTTGACTTTATACCGCCTGCTGCATTGGTAACAATAAGTTTTTTGATACCAAGCTTCGCAAATACCCTTATAGGAAGAGTAACGGCGTCCATATCATGTCCCTCATAATAGTGGAATCTGCCACTCATAACGATTACTTTTTTATCTGAAATCATACCGCATACAAGCTCTCCGGCATGTCCCTTAACCGTTGAGGCGTGAAATCCCGGAATATCGCTGTATTTAATAACAACAGGGGACTGGACCTCGTCAGCTAAAGGACCAAGACCTGAACCGAGTATTATAGCAATTTCCGGTGTAAATTTAATTGAATCTGCTATATATTCAGCAGCATTGTTGATAACATCAATAATATTTTCCATGTGTAATCCTCCGTCACAAAATAATATAAAGGAATTGCTCCATTGCAGCGCAATTATCGCAATTCCCGCCACCTCAAACTCCCATAAAATACTGTATGTACAGCATTTTATTCCGTTTTCGGTGTCCGTTGCGTCATAGGTCAGAATTACTCACTTGTGCAAGCACAATCGTAATTCTGACTTCGTTAGAGAACGATATAAAGGAATTGCTCCATTGCTACGCAATTATTGCAATTCCCGCCACCTCAAACTCCCATAAAATACTGTATGCACAGCATTTTATTCCGTTTTCGGTGCCTGTTGCGTCATAGGTCAGAATTACTCATTCGTGCAAGCACAATCGTAATTCTGACTTATGACGCTTATATCGTTAAATTATATCTTAGATAACAAAGGATTGCAAGAAACATAAAAACAGTGGTATAATTTATGAAAATATTTTTTGCGAGGTATAATGACGTGTTAAAATGTGAGAATCTCGTTAAGGTGTATTCCGGCTGCAGGGCCGTGGATGGACTTAACCTGGAACTTGATGCGGGAAGGATATATGCACTTCTCGGTCCGAACGGAAGCGGTAAGTCGACTTTTATGAAGATGGTGGTCGGACTTATTAAACCTACAGAGGGAAAAATCTATCTTGACGGGGAAGAAATCTCAGACAAGACAAGAGCTAGAATTACATACATGCCAACAGAAAATTATTTTTACAATTATATGAGAATTAAGGATATAGCATCCTTTTACAAAGACTTTTATAATGATTTTGACGAGGATAGGATGTATGGATTGCTTGACAGAATGGAATTACATTTTGATGGCAAGGTAAGAAATATGTCAACCGGTATGCTTGCAAAGCTTAAAGTAGCGGTAGCAATGGCAAGAAATTCAAGAGTTATTCTTCTTGATGAACCATTGAACGGTATAGATATAATTGCAAGAGAACAGGTTATGAATACAATAACCGGATATAACAGTGAAGATAAAATAATTATTGTATCAAGCCATCTTGTTGATGAACTTGAGCATGCGGCAGGCGGAGCTGTTTTTATAAAAGACGGCAGAGTTGTTATGGCTGGCAATACGGAAGATATCAGAAGTTATAATGATAACAAATCCCTTGTCGACTTATATAAGGAAATTTATGGAGGTATGTATAATGGGCAAACTTATTAAATATGAATTCCGTAAGGATTCCGGCACATACCTTACATTGTTTGGTATTCTTGTGGTTACCGAGATATATTTTCTTATAAGCTTTTTACTTAAAAGCGATAATCATATGGTACTGGCACTTGTTCTGGCCGAACTTGGAGGGTCATTCGGTATTCTGGCACTTATGATCAGCGGAGCTGTGTCATATTCTAAGGAAATCAACTCAAAGTACAGTTATATGACTTTCATGACACCTAATTCAACATATAAGATTGTGGGAGCCAAATATCTGTCACTCCTTATTGTTACTGTGGCAGGCACATTGATATTCAGTCTTTTTCTCGGACTTAATATAAAGCTCATAACAGACAGATATAAGGAAATACATATAATTACCTCAGAACTTGATGAACTTGGGAGGGCATTTGGATTTAATACGGGTTCATATATAGCTTCTTTTCTGGCAACACTTGTTACTATGATGATAAGTTTTTTATTCAGCGTGAGCTGTGCATATGTTGCCATAACTCTCAGTACAACTATTCTTGCGAACAGAAAAGGCAAAGCTTTTTTATCTATAGTATTCTTTTTTGTGATAGTTATATTGACATCGTTTATAGCAGGCAGGATTCCGGTAGTGGATTACGGAGATACATTTTTACAATATCTTGCAGGTAATATTTATGTTTATTTATTCAGATTGTGCCTTATTGCAGGCAGTTATCTGTTTGTATCATATATGTTAAAAAAGAAAATAAGTTTATAGTCTGACAGTATGGAGGGATTGTGTTGGAAGAAAACGAAATATCACTTGCTGTTATCAAAAGACTTCCAAGGTATTTCAGATATCTTGAAGAACTTATTGACAGCGGCGTGGAAAGAATTTCATCAGGCGAGTTAAGCCGCAGGATGAATGTTACAGCTTCACAGATAAGGCAGGATCTTAATAATTTTGGAGGCTTCGGGCAGCAGGGTTACGGTTATAATGTAAAATATCTTCACAGTGAGATTGCAAAGATTCTCGGAATTGACAAGATTCACAGTATAATAATCGTAGGTGCCGGAAATCTTGGCAAAGCACTTGCCAATTATGCTAATTTTGAAAAAAGAGGTTTTGTCGTAAAAGCAATGTTTGATACCAACGAAGCTCTTATCGGTAAAGAATGCAGAGGCGCAGTAATCAGACCGATGAGTGAAATGGAAGCTTTTATTAAAGATAATAATATTGAAATCCTTGCACTGACGATTCCAAAAGGAAGTGCAACGGAGGTAGTCCAGACTGCGATTAAGGCAGGAATTAAAGGAATATGGAATTTTGCCCATATTGATTTAGAGGTGCCTGACAATGTGGTGGTTGAAAATGTACATTTGTCAGAGAGCCTTATGACACTTTCTTATAATATTACGAGGTTGCACTAGATAAATGTCAATAACGATAGAAGATGTAAAGAAAAATGTTGCATATAAACAATTGCCTATAGTTATTCTTGATGAACGTTGGCACAGGCTTTTTCCTGAAAAAGATAAGTCGCCTGAAGTAAAAAGACTTGAAAAAAATCTTGGCACCCTGCTAAAAAGGCAGGGACAGATAACCAATGATTTAAAGGCTTTAAGAAAAATTAAAAGCGACATTATGAAGGAAATAATTGATAATTCCGCGGATATAGGAGATACTGATGCCAAACGGAACAAAATAATGGCGCGTGACCAGAAACTTGTTCTGGAAGCCAAAGAAAAGATAGAAAAGCTTGAACAGGAAGAAATCGAAATTCCGGGCAGGATAAGGGACGCAAATATTGAGCTTGTAATTCAGGGAATAGATGAATGTTACAGGCGTATACACAATAATTATGACGATATCCAGCTCTTAGGAAAATGGATAAATGAGATGAGAGTCGAGCTTAAGAAAAAGGTTCTTATAAAACAGGATAAAGAACTGAAGAACACAGAAATTTATTCATATATGCACGACCTTTTAGGTCCTGATATGATAGAAATATTTGATAATAAAAAGGGATAATTATGAAGTATGCATTGACAGGCAGAATGTCAAAAGAAGTTGATAGATTTACAATTGATAAGATGGGTGTTCCGTCTTTAGTTCTTATGGAAAGAGCGGCAGTCAGTACAGCTATGAAGGTTGCAGAGATTGTTGCTCTTTTCAGACGTAATGTAAGAATATTGGCGGTATGCGGTAAAGGCAATAACGGGGCTGATGCAGCAGCCGCAGCAAGGATATTGTCATGGCAGGGCGTGGCTGTTGATATTGCCGTAATAGACGATGACAGAAAGGAAACGGAAGAATTTGCCACACAAATGACGATTGCCGGGAACAGTGGTCTCAACTTTGTGAACGTTTCTGCCATACCGGAATATGATATAATAATAGATGGTATTTTTGGAACAGGGCTTTCAAGGAATGTCGAAGGAATATATGCTGATGTGATAGATCTGATTAACTGTTCCAATAATGTTGTGGTAAGTGTTGACATTCCGTCCGGCATAGATTCCGAAACGGGAGCGGTTCTTTCTAAAGCCGTTAAAGCCGATGCCACAGTGACTTTTGGTTATAATAAGGTCGGTAATATGATATATCCCGGCAAAGAGTTAAGCGGGGAAGTCACGGTAGCAGACATAGGTTTCTGCCCGGAAGCAATCAAAACACTTAATCCATGTATGTATTTTACAGAAGATGATTTAAGAAAAATACCTGACAGAAAAGCATATTCCAATAAAGGAACCTACGGTAAAATTCTTGTCATTGCAGGAAGCCGTGATATGAGCGGAGCCGCATATTTAAGCGGAGCTTCAGCCTATAGGACAGGTGCGGGACTTGTGGAGATTCTTACCTATGAAAGCAATACGGATATAATTAAGAAACTGCTTCCGGAAGCAATTGTAACGGGTTATAACGAAGATAATTATTGCTGCATGCTTGAAAAAAGTTTAAAGAAAGCCACATGCGTTATTCTTGGTCCCGGACTTTCAAAAGATATAACAGCACATAATATAACGGAAGAGGTCCTTAAACGCTGCGAAGTCCCACTTATTATAGATGCGGATGCGTTAAATATTATTGCCGAAGATATATCATTATTGAAAAGTTATTCCCATGTTGCTATAATTACACCACATATCGGTGAATTTATGAGACTTACGGGGCTTACCAAAGAAGAACTTCTAAAGGACAGTGTTGCAGCTGCAAAATGTTTTGCACAAGAATTTAACGTCATTCTTGTTATGAAGAACGCAGTCACTGTTGTCGCAGAGCCTTGTGAAAATGGCAGGGCATATATAAATTCCTCAGGAACAGGAGCAATGTCTAAAGCAGGCATGGGCGATGTACTGACCGGTGTTATTGCGGGAATGCTATCTCTTAGGATAGAACCATTTTCAGCAGCCTGTATGGGTGTATATTTACACGGAATTGCCGGTGAGATAGCGGAAGAAGAACAGGGTTCACATTCTGTTATGGCAGGAGACGTTGTAAATATACTGGGAAAGGCAGTTAATAAATAGTAAAGGAAAATTGAAATGAAAGAATTTACAAGGACATATTCGGTTATTCATCTTGATTCGATATACAAAAATATAGAAGAAGCAAAAAAAAGAGTCGGTAGTGACACCAAAATAATGGCAATTGTAAAAGCTAATGCTTACGGACATGGTGCTGTGGAAGTAGCAGGAGCAATCAAAGATAAAGTATACGGATTTGCCGTTGCAACCGTAAGGGAAGCTCTTACATTAAGGGAAAGCGGCGTTGACAATCCGATACTTGTACTTGGATATGTATGCAAAACAGAATATGAATCTGTCATAAGAAATAATATTATTTTTGCCATGCTTACAAAGGATATGGCAAAAGATATATCAGAATGTGCCGCAAGGATAGGAATTACAGCGAAGTGCCATATTAAGATTAATACCGGAATGAACAGAATCGGTTTTCCTGTAAATGAAGAAGCTATAGATGATATAGCAGAACTTACAGGTTATGAAGGACTTGACTGCGAAGGAATTTTCATGCATTTTGCAACGGCGGACAGCGCGGATAAAAGTTATGCAAAGCATCAGTTTGAATTGTTTATGGATGTTATCTCAAAACTTGAAAAAAGAGGCATCCAATTCAAAATACGACATTGTGCCAACAGTGCGGCAATAATCGATCTGCCGGAATATAAGCTTGACATGGTAAGGGAAGGTATTATTTTATACGGACTTAAGCCAAGTGACGAAGTGGACGCATCAATGAAATATTACCCTGCGCTCGAACTTAAGACCCATGTTATTTTTGTAAAAGAACTGGGTGCCGGTGAAAGCATAAGCTATGGAAGAACTTTTGTGACAGACAGACCGATGAGGATTGCAACTGTTGCGATTGGATATGCCGACGGCTATCCAAGGTCGCTTTCCAATAAAGGATATGTACTTATCCATGGAAAAAAGGCAAAGGTTGTCGGCAGGGTATGTATGGATCAGATGATGATTGATGTAACCGATATACCGGATGTTAATGTTGAAGATGTGGTAACGGTTGTCGGAAAAGACGGCAGCGAAGAGATTACATTTGAAGAAGTAGGAGAACTTTCAGGAAGATTTAATTATGAATTTGTATGTGATATTTCTGAAAGAGTAGAGAGAAAATACGTTTAGTATTGAATAAACACACATGATACTGGAGATAATGCTTATATCATAAACGAAAGGTCGTGTGTTACTTGAATATTAAAAGGGGAGACATTTTTTATGCTGACCTAAGACCTGTGGTTGGTTCTGAACAGGGTGGTGTAAGACCCGTACTTATTGTCCAGAATGACACAGGGAACAGGCACAGTCCCACTGTGATAATAGCAGCAATTACCTCACGAATGAAACATAAACTTCCGACGCATGTTGAAATTGATTCAAAAAGGTATGATATGATTAAAGATTCCGTTATTTTACTCGAACAGTTACGAACTATAGATAAGGCAAGACTTAAGGATAAAGTATGCCATCTTGATAATGAAATAATAACAAAAGTTAATGAGGCACTTATAACAAGCCTTGAGATACAAAATACATAAGAAGGAGATTTGTTATGGTCTATGGCCATTTTGGTATTGGAATAGTTTTATTTGTTTTTTTTCTGACAATTGATGTTATTCTGTATGCATTTAACGCAGCAATACGGACGCTAAGCCCCAACGATATAGCCGAAAGCAAGGAAGGCAAGGCGAAATACAGGGAGATGATTTCTAAGATTCTTGAATCTCCGTCACGATTTAATGACACAGTGAACATAATTGTGTATATTACCAACATCATTGCCGGAAGTTACATATTGGGTTCCCTGGCAAGGAGAGTTATTCAGTCTGTCAACGGAGACAAAACGTGGATATATATTGTACTTGCAGCTGCCATGATACTTGTTTTTATAATATTTGGAGTTATAATTCCCGAAAAGTGTGGAAGACGCAAACCTGTAAGGACAGCAATCAGACTTGTAAAGTACGTGCGTTTTCTTATGCTTGTGCTTTCACCGGTTGTTTTTGTTACAACAATGATTGCAAAAGGAATCTTAAGAATCTTTGGCATTAAAAATCCTGATGCTGAGGAAAATGTTACAGAGGAAGAAATCATTACAATGGTTAATGAAGGTCAGGAGCAGGGCGTTTTGGAGGCCGGAGAGGCTGAAATGATTACCAATATTTTTGAACTTGGAGATAAACATGCCGGTGATATAATGACACACAGAAGCAATATAGAAGCGGTGGAAAGTACCATTACACTTGACAATTTTATCCAGAACCATATAGAAGGTAAATATTCAAGGTTCCCCGTTTATGAAGGTGATATTGATAATATTGTAGGAACAATACATATAAGGGACGCACTTATTTTTTACAGAAATATTCCTAACCGTAAGAAACTGCTTAAGGATATAAAAGGTCTTTTAAGAAAACCTTATATGGTTCCGGAAACAATGGACATAGACGATATGCTTAAGGATATGCAGGAGAAAAAAATCCATATGGGTATTGTCGTGGATGAGTATGGACAGACAGCGGGAATCGTATCAATGGAGGATATTATAGAAGAAATAGTAGGCAATATCCTTGATGAATATGACGATGAGGAAGAAGTGGTTGAATATGCAGGAGACGATACTTACGTGGTGGATGGTCTCACAGAGATAGAAGATATTAACAGTCTGTTGGGAATTAAAATTGAAAGCGATGGTTTTGAGACACTTAATGGATTTTTAATATCAAAACTTGGCAGAATCGCATCTGAAAATGAGACAGAGGTTATTGAAGCATATGGATTCAGCTTTAAAATACTGGAAGTTACAGGTAATGTAATCAGAAAAGTAGAAATAACAAAAATAGATAAAAAGGAAGGTATTGACGATGAGCAATTACAAAATTGAAACAAAGTGTATACAGAGCGGATACACACCAAAGAAAGGGGAACCAAGAGTTTTACCTATTTATCAGAGCACAACATTTAAGTATGACACAAGTGACCAGATGGGCAGATTGTTTGACCTTGAAGATTCGGGATATTTCTACACAAGGCTTCAGAATCCTACCAATGATGCGGTTGCCGCTAAGATATGTGATCTTGAGGGCGGTGTAGGCGCGATGCTTACTTCTTCAGGACAGGCAGCTAACTTTTATGCCATGTTTAATATATGTGAAGCAGGTGGACATATTGTAGCTTCTTCCGCAATTTACGGAGGAACATATAACCTTCTTGGAACAACAATGAAGAAACTTGGAATTGATTGTACTTTTGTATCACCTGAGGCCGATGAGGCAGAGTTACAGGCAGCTATAAGACCTAATACAAAACTTATCTTTGGTGAGACAATTTCTAATCCTACACTTGAAGTTCTTGATATTGAGCTCTTTGCAAGGGTTGCACATAAAAATGGGATACCTCTTGTTGTAGACAATACTTTTGCGACACCTATTAACTGCAGACCATTTGAATTTGGTGCAGATATAGTTGTACATTCCACAACAAAATATATGGATGGACACGCAACACAGGTAGGCGGATGCATCGTTGACAGCGGTAACTTTGACTGGATGGCACATAAAGATAAATTCCCGGGACTTACAACAAAAGATGAGTCATACCATGGAATTATTTATGCCGAGAAGTTTGGAAAAATGGCTTACATAACAAAATGTACAACACAGCTTATGAGAGATTTAGGATCTATACCTTCTCCAAATAACTGTTTTTTACTTAACCTCGGACTTGAAACCCTTCACCTTCGTATGCCACGTCATTGTGCCAATGCGCTTGCGGTTGCAAAATATCTTAAAAATAATGAAAAAGTGGAATGGGTTAATTATCCTGACCTTGAAGGGGACAAATATCATGACCGTCAGTTAAAATACCTGCCAAACGGAAGCTGTGGTGTTGTAACCTTCGGACTTAAGGGCGGAAGGGACGTTGCCATAAAATTTATGGATAATCTTAAACTTGCGGCAATCGTTACGCATGTTGCGGACAGCAGAACTTCTGTTTTACATCCTGCAAGCCATACACACAGACAGCTTACGGATGAACAGCTTAAGGCAGCAGGCGTTAATCCTGACTTAATCAGATTCTCCGTTGGTACAGAAAATGTTGAGGATATCATTGCAGATATAGAACAGGCTTTAAAAGCTGCAACGGTATAATGTGAATAAATATGCCATCTTCGGTAATAATATTGCCGGAGGTGGCATTTATGTTTGAAACAGTGTATATTCTGGGAGAAATTGAAGGACATGACGGAGGCGGTTCTGATAAAAACACAAAATATGATGAAATAATTCCCAGGCTTGTGTCCATAGAAAATAATGATGATGTTGATGGTGTTTTATTTGTTATTAACACTATGGGAGGGGATGTTTCAGCGGGGCTTGCCATTGCGGAAATGATAGCCGGGCTTAGTAAGCCTACGGTGTCCCTTGTAATAGGGGAAAGCCATTCCATAGGAGTACCCATAGCGGTGGCTGCAAATTACTCATTTATAGTGAAAAGTGCAACCGTTGTTATCCATCCCGTAAGAATGACGGGAACAATATTAGGAACCAGACAGACCTATAGGCAGTTCAGATCCATACAGGACAGAATAGTGCGTTTCATATCGGAGCACAGCAGATGCGGCGAAGAAAGTATAGAAAAAATGATGATGGATACTTCGATGATGTCCAGTGATTTAGGCACTATTCTTGTTGGGGAAGAAGCAGTGGAAGCCGGACTTATTGATGAAAACGGCAGTATTGACAAAGCGTGGAATAAATTGAAATTCATTTGTCAAAATAAAGGTGAAATGGTATAATTAGGAGAATGTCTTTATAGGAGGAATGAACTTTGAATATACTGAAGTCAATTTTATTGGGATTGGTTCAGGGGCTTACGGAATTTTTACCCGTGAGCAGTTCCGGACATCTGGCTATTTTTGGTAAGATTCTTGGTACAAATCTTGATTCGGAAATATATTTTAATGTATTGCTTCATCTTGGAACACTGATTGCAATCATAATTGTATTCCATGAGGATATATGGCATATGATTCAGGAGTTTTTTCAGATGCTTCTTATTATCTTTGCTAATTTTATAGTTTTTATAAAAAGACGGCGTGGGGATACGAAGTATACATATTTTAAGGTGGTTAATTCCAATTATAAAAAACTTGTGTTAATGATTATAATTTCAACTATTCCCACAGGACTTATAGGACTTCTCGGCAGGAATTTTACCGAGCTTGCAACAAATACCCTGTGGTTTGTGGGAATATGTCTTATGATTACATCCGGAATTCTTATGCTTGCAGACAAGAAGAGCGATAATACCATGAAAATTAACAAGGCAAAATATTCGGATGCTTATTTTATCGGTGTCGCACAGGGTGTTGCAACACTGCCGGGAATTTCAAGATCCGGTGCAACAATAGCAACAGGAATGATGCTTGGCTTTAATAAACAGTTGGCGATTAAATACTCATTCCTTATGTCCATACCGGCTGTACTTGGAGCTGTTATAGTGGAACTTGCCGGCAACAGGAATGTTGTATTCGGTTCTGCTGATTTACCGGGATATGTTCTTGGAACAATTACAGCGGCAGTAAGCGGATATTTTGCTATTAAATTTATGCTAAGACTTATAAAAAATAAGAGTTACAAGGGATTCTCAATCTACTGCATCATTGCCGGTGTGGCAGGAATAATCCTTTCATTTATAAAATAACAGGAGGCTGAACTTTTTTATGGCTACAGGCAGTAAAAACGGACAGACGAAAAAGAAGCCGGCAGGCAGAAAAAAGCCCGCTGCAAAAAAATATAATAATAAACTTATTACAGAAGCGGTTTTATTAATATTGATGGCACTCTGCGTTATATTTTTTCTTGCCAATTTCGGCGTAGGAGGAATTGTAGGTAAAGGTATAAGCGCATTTTTCTTCGGGCTATTCGGAATACTTGCATATATTTTCCCGATTCTTCTGTTTGCTGCGGTAATTTTTGCAATGTCCAATAAGAATAGTTCAATTGCCAGAGTCAAACTTATTGCAGTATTGTTTGAACTGATTTTTTTATGTACTCTGATACAGCTGATTTCCGGAAGCCACAGCGGTGAATGGAATGTCGGTGATTTTTACATAAATTCCAGCACACATAAGAACGGCGGTGGTTTTTTTGGCGGCATGCTGTGTCTGCTTTTTAGTAAACTGTTTGGTAATGCAGGTGCATATATTTTTACGGTTGTACTAATAATTATAGCAGCGGTTATCATAACGGAACATTCGTTTATCGGCGGTGTTAAAAAGAATAGCAAAAAAGTATACAACGCCGCAAAACGTGATATGGAAGCGTACAAAGCGGATGTTGCAGTTAAGCGTAAAGAAAAAGAACGAATGGAAGAACTTAGGGCAAGTGAGAAGATGCCTCCTAAGAAAAAACGTTCTTCCGTGAAAGTTGAAGGAATAACAACGGATACGCGCATGGAAAAGGCGGATGCAGAGACTACAGGGGAAGATGTATATTCATATGAAAAGGCAGAGGATATAAAGCCTTTTGATGAAAATGAGTATGCCAATGTTGTTGATGCAACAGATTATGCAATGAGACATTTCCAGGATGAACAGAGTATTCCTTTTGAACCGGCTTATGAGGATGTTAAAGAGATACTTCCTCCTTCCGGGACTGTGGAAACTGCCGCTGCCAATACAGCAATAGTTAATGAAGAACCACAGAGGGCAGAAAAAGATTACATTGATATGGAGCTGGTAAAGAACGAACTTGAGAAAGAACAGCTTCTAAAGCCTGATAAGGAAAAAAACGTTAAACCGGAGCCCGTTCACGGTAATGTGACGGAGCAGGCACAGGTATTACCGGTAAAAACATCACATACAGCTAAAAACAACAAATACAAACGTCCTCCTGTAAGCCTTTTAAAGAGAAGCAGCGGAAGTAGGAAAGAGACAAACGTTCAGAAAGAACTTGATGTGACATCTTATAAATTGCAACAGACCCTTGCTACGTTCGGTGTTAATGTTACAATTACGAATAAAAGCCGTGGACCGGCGGTTACAAGATATGAGTTGCAGCCGGAACAGGGCGTTAAAGTAAGCAAAATAGTTTCCCTTGCGGATGATATAAAGCTCAATCTTGCAGCGGCGGACATAAGAATTGAAGCACCAATCCCCGGAAAGGCTGCTGTCGGAATTGAAGTACCTAATAAAGAAAATTCCGGCGTAATGCTTGGAGACCTTATTGCCAGCAAAGAATTCAGGGATGCCAAGTCTAAAATTGCTTTTGCGGCAGGTGAAGATATTGCAGGTCAGATTGTGATGGCAGATATTGCTAAGATGCCTCACCTTCTTATTGCGGGTGCAACGGGTTCAGGTAAATCGGTATGTATTAATACTATTATTATGAGTATTCTTTTTAAGGCGGAACCTAAAGAAGTGAAGCTTATAATGATTGACCCTAAGGTTGTGGAGCTTAGCGTGTATAACGGAATACCGCATCTTCTTAGACCTGTTGTAACGGACCCTAAAAAAGCTGCAGAAGCTCTTAACTGGGCTGTGGCGGAAATGATGAAAAGATATCAGCTTTTTGCAGCTTACGGCGTAAGGGATATGAAGGGCTTTAATGAAAAGATATCGGGAATGGAGCCTGAGGAGGGCAAAGAGCTTCCTGATGTTATGGCACAGATTGTTATAATCATTGATGAACTTGCGGACCTTATGATGGTTGCGTCAGGAGCTGTAGAGGATGCCATAGTTAGACTTGCACAGCTTGCAAGAGCGGCAGGTATCCACCTTGTTATAGCTACACAGAGACCAAGCGTTAATGTCATAACAGGTCTTATCAAAGCCAATGTTCCTTCAAGAATTGCCTTTTCGGTATCATCCGGTGTTGACTCAAGAACCATCCTTGATATGGTAGGAGCGGAAAAACTTCTCGGTAAGGGCGATATGTTATTTTACCCACAGGGCTATCAGAAGCCGGCGAGAGTACAGGGGGCATTCGTATCTGACGAAGAGGTATCGGCGGTTGTTGATTTTATTAAGGAAAATAATGATGAAGTCGAATATAATGAAGAAATGGAAACATATTTGAATAATGTAGAAATCGAAGAAACTCAGGATTCCTCGGTTGACAGGGACCAGTATTTTGCCGATGCGGGCAGATTTATCATAGAAAAAGAACGTGCATCGATAGGAATGCTGCAAAGGGTATTTAAAATCGGTTTTAACAGGGCTGCAAGAATTATGGATCAGCTTGGGGAAGCCGGTGTGGTAGGACCTGAAGAGGGTACCAAGCCACGTAAAGTTATGATGACAATGGAAGAATTTGAAGAATTTCTTAAGAATAACTAACATTATGGAGGAAAAGGAATGTTTAAATCAGACATAGAGATAGCACAGGAAGCAAAGATGTCACATATACGTGATATTGCAGGCAGATTTGGTATAGCAGAGGACGAACTTGAATTTTACGGAAAGTACAAAGCAAAATTAACCGATGAACTTGAAAAAAGAGTAGCAGGCAATAAAGACGGCAAACTTATTCTTGTAACTGCAATTAATCCAACCCCGGCCGGAGAGGGCAAGACAACAATCAGTATCGGTCTTACGGAAGCACTTAACAAGCTTGGCAAAAAGACAATGGCGGCACTTCGTGAACCATCCCTCGGACCATGTTTTGGTATTAAAGGCGGTGCCGCAGGTGGAGGATATTCCCAGGTAGTACCTATGGAAGATCTTAATCTTCATTTTACAGGTGACTTTCATGCAATAACAAGTGCCAATAACCTTCTTGCAGCACTTCTTGACAACCACATCCAGCAGGGCAATGAACTTCAGATAGATACAAGACAGGTTGTATGGAAAAGATGTCTTGATATGAATGACAGAGTTCTCAGGAATATCGTAGTCGGACTTGGTGCAAAGGCTGACGGAGTGGTAAGGGAAGACCATTTTGTAATAACAGTTGCCTCTGAAATTATGGCAATTCTCTGTCTTGCAACAGATATGGCTGATTTAAAGAAAAGACTTTCGGAAATAATTGTTGCATATAATTATGCAGGAGAACCTGTGACAGCAGGTGATTTACATGCCACAGGCGCGATGGCAGCACTTTTAAAAGATGCAATTAAGCCTAATATAATACAGACACTGGAGGGAAATCCTGCAATTATCCATGGAGGACCTTTTGCCAATATTGCCCATGGATGCAACTCTGTAAGAGCTACAAAAATGGCACTTAAATTATCTGACTATGTTGTAACTGAGGCAGGTTTTGGTGCTGACCTTGGAGCAGAAAAATTCCTTGATATTAAATGCCGTAAGACAGGTTTACGTCCTGATGCGGTAGTTATAGTAGCTACTGTTAAGGCATTAAAATACAATGGTGGTGTTAAGAAAGAGAATCTTTCTGAAGAAAATCTTGAAGCTCTTAAAGCAGGAATCGTTAATCTTGATAAGCATATTGAGAATATGCAGAACTTCGGACTTAATGTTGTTGTGACACTTAATGCTTTCGCAACAGATACAGAAGCAGAACATAACTTCATCAAAGAACATGTTGAAGGAATGGGTTGTGAATTTGCTCTTGCCAGAGTATGGGAAAAGGGTGGAGAAGGCGGAATTGAACTTGCAAGTAAGGTTCTTAAAGCAATCGAAAAAGAACAGAAACCATTCACATTGACATACTCAGATGATATGGGACTTAAAGATAAAGTTAAAGCGATAGCAACTAAGATTTATGGAGCAAAGGATGTAAGTTTTGCACCGGCAGCTTCCAAAATGCTTGACAAGATAGAAAAAATGGGATTTGCAAATTTCCCTGTATGTATGGCAAAGACACAGTACTCCCTTTCAGATGACCAGACTAAGCTTGGACGCCCTGAAGGTTTTACCCTTAACGTAAGGGATGCTTATGTAAGTGCAGGAGCAGGATTTGTTGTTATTCTTACAGGTTCTATAATGACAATGCCGGGTCTTCCTAAAGTACCGGCGGCTGATAATATTGACTTTGACGAAACAACAGGTAAAATTACAGGCCTATTTTAATTTTCATCTTTAAAGGAGTTGAATTATGCAGAATTTTTATGTAAGAGATATCGTAAAAGCCACAAAGGGTGAAGTGCTTTGCGGTGATATGAATATACCGATTGAAAATGTAAGTACAGATTCCAATTCGATAAAAGAAAACTCGCTTTTTGTACCGATTATAGGAGAAAGAGTGGATGCCCATACTTTTATCGATTCTGCGATAGCCAACGGAGCTGTGGCGGTATTGACAAGCGAACATGACGAAATGACAGGAAATGTGCCATATATAAGGGTCAGCAATACTACAATGGCTTTACAGGAAATAGGTAAATATTACGGTAAGCTTATGATTATGCCAAAAATCGGTGTAACAGGCAGTGTCGGTAAAACTACCACCAAAGAAATGATAGCATGTGCACTTTCAGCAGGATATAAGGTATTTAAGACAAGCGGAAACAGCAACAGCCAGATTGGTGTACCCCTTACATTGCTGAAAATGAGTCCTGATGACCAGATTGCCGTAATAGAGATGGGAATGAGCATGCGTGGAGAGATGTCAAGGCTTTCAGAACTGGTGGAACTGGATGACGCGGTTATCACCAATATAGGCGTATCCCACATAGAACAGCTTAAGACCAGAGACGGTATATGTGAAGAAAAATTCCATATCCAGGATGCAATCCATGCAAAGGATGGAATTGTATTTATTAATGGTGATGATGCGATTTTAAACAAGCACAAATCAGAACTGAGACACAGGATAATTACTTTTGGGCTCGGAAATGATAATGACTATTTTGCAACCAATATAAAAGTAAAAAACGGTGGTGTTGATTTTACCGTTAATATAAAAAATAAAGGCTCTTATGATGCAAGGCTTAACGTTCTCGGAGAACATAATGTAAGAAATGCACTTGTAGCTATAGCGGTAGCCGAAAGACATGGCATTGAAGTAACGGAAGCCATTAAGGCACTGGCAGGATACGAAGGCGTCTCAATGAGACAGCAGATTACAGATGTTAACGGAGTTACAATTATTGATGATTCCTACAATGCAAGTCCTGATTCAATGAAAGCCGGTATTGACGTTTTGTGTGATTACAATAACAATGGACGTAAAATAGCCGTTCTTGCAGATATGCTTGAACTTGGAGATAAGTCAGCGGATTATCACAAAGAAGTCGGCGGATATATGGCAGAAAAAAAGATTGATGAACTGATTCTTTTTGGAACAATGGCGGCCAATATAGGAGATGGTTTTAACGGAAGTTATAAGTTATTTAAAAAGAGAGAAGAAATTAACGAATATCTTCTTAAGAACCTGAAATCCGGTGATGCCATATTATTTAAAGGTTCTAGAGGAATGAAACTTAACGAATGTGTTGATTTTTTAAAGGAGAATTACAATGGCTAAAGTTATAGATGGTAAATTGATTTCTAAGGAATTAAAAGATGAATTAAAAGAAAAGGTTAAAGCATATAAAGAACAAGGGATTGAAATTACACTTGCGGTAATCCAGGTTGGAAACGATCCTGCATCAAGTGTATATGTCGGTAATAAGAAAAAGGGATGTGAATACATTGGAATCAACTCACTTTCTTACGAACTTGAAGAAAATACCACAGAGGAACAATTGCTGGAACTTATAGATACACTTAATAAAGACAATAAGGTAAACGGAATACTTGTGCAGCTTCCGCTGCCTTCACATATCAATGAAGATAAAGTCATTAAGGCAATATCACCGGCCAAGGATGTGGATGGATTTCATCCACAGAGCGTAGGGGCATTAAGCATAGGCCAGCCGGGTTTTGTTTCATGTACACCGGCGGGAATTGTTGAACTTTTAAAGAGAAGCAATATTGAGATAGAAGGAAAAGAGTGCGTTGTTGTTGGCAGAAGCAATATTGTAGGTAAACCTATGGCACTTCTTCTTTTGAGGGAAAACGGTACCGTAACCATTGCACATAGCAGAACAAAGAATTTGAAGGAAGTAACAAAACGTGCGGATATTCTTGTGGTTGCAATCGGCAAGCCTAAATTTATTACAAAAGAATATGTAAAAGAAGGAGCTGTTGTAATTGATGTAGGAATTCACAGACTGGGAACAAGTGAGTCGGGCAAGAGCATTCTTTGCGGTGATGTGGATTATGATGATGTATTCCCTATAGCATCGGCTATAACACCTGTACCGGGCGGGGTCGGACCTATGACTATTGCAATGCTTATGAATAACTGCGTTCATTCGGTGGAATTGCAGAAATAACAGGAGGCGTAAAGCAGGTGAAATTATCAAAACTTTTAGAAAAACTTGAATACGAAGTTTTAAACGGAAATGTTGATATTGACATTGAGAATCTTGTATATGATTCGAGAAAAGCGGGAGCTTTGGATGTGTTTGTATGTGTGACAGGTGCGGTTTCCGACGGGCATACATATATAAGTGATGTGGCCGGAAAAGGTGTTTTGGCAATTGTCGTACAGAAAGATATTGAAGTTACAGAGGAACTTAAAGATATTACTTTAATTAAGACAGCGGACACAAGATATGCACTTGCACTTATGTCGGCAGCATTTTTTGATTATCCTGCTAAAAAACTTAAAACAATAGGCATCACAGGGACAAAGGGCAAAACCACCACAACCTTTATGATTCGTGATATCCTTGAAAAATGTAACATAAAAGCGGGACTTATCGGAACCAATGAAACAATAATAGGTGATGTCCATATCCCATCCAAAAATACAACACCGGAATCATTTCTTATCCAGAAATATTTCAGCCAAATGGTTGAGGCAGGCTGCAGTTGTGTTGTTATGGAGGTGTCGTCACAGGCACTCATGCTTAACAGAACAGCAGGTATTCTGTTTGATATAGGAGTGTTCACCAATATTGAACCTGACCATATAGGACCTAATGAACATGCAAGTTTTGAAGAATATATGGAGTGCAAAAGCAGACTTTTCAAACAGTGTGTACATGGAATAGGCAATGCAGACAGCGAATATTTCGATAAAATAATGGAAGGGCATACCTGTACCCTTGAGACTTACGGAATTAAGAACAAAGCCGATTTAAAAGCTGAAAATATCAGGTATATCCATGAGGGCGGCAATATTACCACCTCATATAATACTACGGGAACCAGAGAGCTCAATATAAAACTTACTCTTCCGGGAGAATTTTCCGTATATAATTCTCTTTGCGCGATAGCCGTATCCGAACATTTCAATGTGGATGACAAACTTCTGCTTGATGCTTTATATAATACAAGAGTAGCAGGGAGAGTAGAACCTGTTAAGGTTTCTGACGATTTCATCGTGATGATAGATTATGCACATAATGCAATGAGTCTTGAGAGTCTTTTAAGTACGCTCAGGGAATATAATCCCAACAGGATAGTATGTTTATTCGGATGTGGCGGAAACCGCTCTAAGCTCAGACGTTTTGAAATGGGTGAGGTTTCAGGCAGAATGGCAGATTTAACCATAATTACAAGCGATAATCCAAGAGATGAAGACCCGGCCCTCATAATGCAGGATATTGAGACCGGAATTAAAAAGACCTCCGGCAGTTATGTTATGATTGAAGACCGTGGTGAAGCGGTTAAATATGCCATCGAACACGGAGAAAAGGGAGATATAATCGTTCTTGCGGGAAAAGGACACGAAGATTATCAGGAAATAAAAGGCGTAAGATATCATCAGACAGATAAAGAACTTGTGCAGAAAGCAATGGAAGATTTAGCAAGATAGAAAAGGGTGGATAAAGTGAAGTTTGCCGGAGTAATTGTTGATATATCCCATGAACAACTGGATAAAATATTTCAATACATAATTCCGGAAACAATGCTTCCGGAGCTTGAAATCGGGATGAAAGTGCAGATACCGTTCGGTAAAACCAGACGGACCGGTTATGTCGTAGATATAAGTGATGAACCGGAGATAGATATATCCAGAATGAAATCCCTTGCAGGAATTTGCGGACACAGTGTCACAATAGATGGAAGGATGATAAAACTTGCCAACTGGATTAAAAATCATTATGGTTCCACAATGAATCAGGCACTTAAACTTGTAATGCCTGTAAAAGAAAAAGTCAGAAATATCGAGAAAAAGACAATACATCTTCTTATTTCAAAAGAAGAAGCAGAAGAATATGCAAAAGAAGCAGCAAGAAAAAGATATACCGCAAGGGCGAGACTTTTAGAAACACTTGCAAAGACGCCCGTTGTTGATTATTCACTGCTCACCCGGAAATTAAATATAAATTTAACAACCGTAAAAACCTTGGAAAATAAAGGTATAATCGAGATAACAACACATACAATGTTCAGAAACACCATAAAAAATACCATAAAGTCCGGAGAAAAAATTCTCCTCAATGAAGAACAACGCTACGTTGCGGAATCTATAATCAAAGACATGGAAAATGGAGATATGATGCCATCACTTATAAAAGGTGTAACGGGAAGCGGCAAGACAGAAGTGTATCTGGAACTGATTGAATGGGTTATAAACCGGGGTGGTGATGTAATATGCCTCATACCGGAGATATCCCTTACATACCAGACAGTGATGAGGTTTTATAACAGATTCGGAGATATCGTTTCCGTTATAAATTCCAAAATGTCAAAAGGCGAAAGATATGACAGTTTTGAAATGGCTAAATCGGGAAAGATAAGAATAATGATTGGACCGCGGTCAGCACTTTTTACACCGTTTAACCGACTTTCGCTTATAATAATCGACGAGGAACACGAAAGTGCATACAAAAGCGAGAATGTTCCAAGGTATCATGCAAGGGAAACAGCCATTGAACTTGCAAAAATGACAGGAGCCAAAGTGGTTTTAGGCTCTGCAACTCCATCGCTTGAAAGCTATTATAATGCAAAAGCGGGGCGGTTTAAACTTTATGAATTAAATAACAGGGCAGGCCTTGCGGGATTTCCCACAGCAGAGATTGTTGATTTAAGGGAAGAACTGAGAAATGGTAACAGGACGATGTTCAGCAACCGACTTATGGAACTTATGAAAGAAAAACTGTCAATGAAAGAACAGGTTATGCTTTTTCTTAACAGGCGGGGATATCTTGGATTCCTAAGCTGCCGTAACTGCGGACATGTAATTACATGTCCTCACTGTGCGGTATCCCTCACCGAACATAGGAATGGCAGGCTCGTATGTCATTACTGCGGTTATGAAACACCCGGTATAAAAATATGTCCGGAGTGCGGTTCAAAACATATCGGAAGATTTAAAGCCGGAACTGAACTTGTGGAATCGGAAATAAAAAAACTTTTCCCTGATAATAAAGTTTTACGCATGGATGCCGATACTACGCGTAACAAGGACGGGCATGCAAAGATATTAGAGGCGTTTGAAAACCATGAAGCCGATATTCTTATAGGCACACAGATGATTGTAAAAGGCCACGATTTCCCAAATGTTACCCTTGTGGGAGTTCTTCTTGCAGATGTATCATTATATTCGCCGGATTATATGGCGGCAGAAAGAACTTTTGAGCTTATAACCCAGGCAGCGGGAAGAGCAGGAAGAGGCAATAAGGAGGGCAATGCCGTAATACAGACCTATTCACCGGAGCATTACAGTATTGTGCATGCCTGCAATCACGATTATGAGAGTTTTTATAATGAAGAAATAGCTTTCAGGGAGCTTATGGATTATCCGCCGGTATATAATTTTATGACTGTAAGGATTGCGTCAGAGGACGAACAAAAGACAGCTGAGTTGTCAGAAAAGATAAAACAGCTTACAGACAAAGCAGACAGCCAGACTAAGATAATAGGACCGGGCAAGGCTCCGGTGTATAAAGTTAAGGATGTTTTTTTTCGGCAGATATATTATAAGGATAAAGAACACCAAAGACTTCAGAATATAAAAAAAGAGATTGATAACTTTATGAAAGAACACAGCGAATATCTTTCAAAGTGTCAGATACAATATGATTTCAGATAAAAAAGGAGTTAAAAACATGGCATTAAGAAATATCAGAATTAATGATGACCCTATTTTAAGAAAAGTATGTAAGCCTGTACAGGAGATTACAAAAAAAACGGAAGAACTTGTAGGAGATATGCTTGATACAATGTATGAGGCAAATGGCGTGGGACTTGCGGCACCACAGGTAGGAATTTTAAAAAGAATAGTTGTAATTGATATTGGTGACGGACCCATCATAATGATTAACCCTGAAATCCTTGAAACTTCAGGTTCACAGACCGGACAGGAAGGCTGTCTTAGCATTCCCGGCAAAGCAGGAATTGTTACAAGACCCAATTATGTAAAAGCAAAAGCTTATGACCTTCAGATGAATGAATATACGATTGAGGGCGAAGAACTTCTGGCAAGGGCAATATGCCACGAACTGGGACATCTTGATGGCGATTTATATATCGACCACGTTGAAGGAAGCCTTATGGAAGTAGTAAATGACGAAGACGAGGAGTAATATATGAAAGTTGTATTTATGGGAACCCCTGATTTTGCCGTCAGTACGCTTGAAGCAATAATACAGGCAGGTCATGAAGTAGCGGCAGTAATAACCCAGCCCGACAAACAAAAAGGCAGGGGCAAGGAAATATCAATGAGCCCCGTCAAGGTAAAAGCCTTAGAACACAATATTGAAGTGTTTCAGCCTTTAAAGGTCAGAAATCCTGAATTTGTGGATATACTTAAAAAAATATCTCCTGATGTAATAGTGGTAGTGGCATACGGACAGATTCTTTCAAAAGAGATTCTTGAACTTCCTAAGTACGGATGCGTAAATGTTCATGCTTCCCTTCTGCCAAAATACAGAGGAGCTGCACCTATCCAGTGGGCAGTAATTGACGGTGAAAAAGAAGCCGGAGTTACCATAATGCAGATGGATGAAGGCCTTGATACGGGAGATATGCTTAAAGTGGCAAAAATAGAGCTGGCTCCCGATGAAACCGGTGGCAGTCTTTTTGACAAACTGGCTGACCTTGGTGCCGGAACACTTGTATCAACACTTGCTGAAATTGAAAACGGAACCGCAAGGGCTGTAAAGCAGGAGGGCATTTCTACTTATGCGGGTAAACTTGACAAATCACTTGGAAAGCTTGATTTTACAAAGGATGCCATTACCCTTGAAAGACTTATAAGAGGACTTAATCCATGGCCGTCCGCATATACGGTATATAACGGCAGGACACTCAAGATATGGAAAGCCGCTGTATGTGAGTGCGACGGACTTGAACCGGGAACAATTTATGATGTTACCAAAAAATCTTTTTCCATTGCCTGTGGCAATGGCGGAATAAAAGTCCTTGAATTACAGCTTGAGGGCAAAAAGAGAATGGATACGGAAAGCTTTTTAAGAGGCACAGCCGTAACAGAAGGAATGATATTATGAACCAGAATGTGAATACCAGAAATATTATTCTTGACGCATTGATTGAAATAAACGAAAAAGACAGATTTACACATATAGTTTTACCTGAGGTCCTGAAAAAGTATCAGTATCTTGATAATATTGATCGTTCTTTTATAAGCAGGACAATTCTTGGAACGGTTGAGAGAAAAATAACTCTGGATTATATCATTAATCTTTTTTCAAAAACACCTGTAAATAAAATGAAACCTGTTATACGCAATATTTTGAGGATGAGCACATATCAGCTTATATATATGGAAGGCGTTAAAGATTTTGCGGTATGTAACGAAGCAGTCAGACTTTCTGTGAAGAAAGGCTTTACTGCCCTTAAAGGTTTTGTAAACGGTGTTTTGAGAACCATCGCAAGAGAAAAGAACAAAATTGAAATGCCACAGGAATTGTGGTTAAAATATTCCACTCCCGGATGGATTGTTGATAAATGGCTGAAAGAATACGGTAAAGAGAATACGGAAGCAATACTTAAGGCACAGTATTCAAAAAGACCGCTGACAGTCAGATGCAATTTTAACCATTGTACGAGAGAAGAACTTGTTAAAAGACTTACGGCGGAAAATGTCCGTGCAAAAGTAATAGAAGAACCTGACTGTGCTTTGGAAATAGAGGGATTTGATTACCTTAATAAATTAAATACCTTTGCAAACGGAGATTTTTTCGTGCAGGATTTAAGTTCAATGATGGTATGTTATGCAATTAATCCCGAAAAAGACAGCTATGTAATAGATTTGTGTGCTGCACCGGGAGGCAAAAGCCTTCATATAGCGGAATTTATGGATAATACCGGATTTGTAGAGGCAAGGGATGTTTCCGACAATAAGGTTATGATGATTAACGAAAATATTGACAGGCTTAATCTTTGCAACATCAAAGCTGTTGTAAAGGATGCTACGGTAAAATGGGAAGATTCTGATGAAAAAGCAGATGTGGTGATAGCCGACCTCCCTTGTTCCGGACTTGGTATTCTTAATAAAAAGCCCGATATAAAGTATCACGCAAGTGAAGAAAAATGCCATGAATTATCAGAACTCCAGAAAAAGATTCTTGATAATTCAAAAGAATATGTAAAACACGGTGGAAAATTCTGCTTCAGTACATGTACACTTAATTATGAAGAAAATATGGGTAATGTGGAACATATACTTTCATACGGTGATTATGTCCTTGTGGATTTTGAAGACAGGGTACCTGATAATATGAAAAAATATTATAAAAAGGGAATACTTGAAATAATACCGGATGAAAATAATAATTTTGACGGATTTTTCATAGCATTATTTAGGAGAAAATAACGTGGAACTTACAGATATCAAATCTCTTGATTTGGATGAATTAACAGAATACATTGTAAGCCTTGGAGAGCCTAAATTCAGGGCAAAACAGCTTTATGAATGGATGCATGTCAGACTTGTTCCGGGATATGATGAGATGACTAATATCCCCGCTTCGCTTAAAGCAAAGTTAAAGGAAAACACTTTTTATGCTTCATTATATCCTGAAAGAGTACAGGTATCCAAAGAAGACGGTACCTCAAAATATCTTTTCAGGCTGTACGACGGCAATTATATCGAGAGTGTGCTTATGCACTACCACCATGGAGATTCCGTATGTATTTCATCACAGGCTGGCTGCAGGATGGGCTGCCGGTTCTGTGCCTCAACCCTTGACGGACTTGCCAGAAATCTGTATCCGTCGGAAATGCTTGACCAGATATACAGAATACAGTCACTTACGGGAAACAGGGTATCCAACGTTGTTGTAATGGGGTCCGGGGAGCCATTTGATAATTTTGATAACTTTATTAAATTTGAAAAACTCCTTACAGATGAAAACGGACTTAATATCAGTGCCAGAAATTTAACAGTATCAACCTGTGGTCTTGTTCCGAGAATATATGAACTGGCTGATATGAGACTGCAGATTACACTGGCGATATCATTACATTCCCCAACGGATGAGATGCGCAAAAAATTAATGCCGGTTGCCAATAAATATTCCATAAGTGAAATTATGGATGCCTGCAGTTATTATATTGAAAAGACAGGCAGAAGGATAACTTTTGAATACAGTCTTGTAAAGGGCGAAAATGATGGGAGCGAACATGCTTTGATACTGGCAGACCTGGTAAAAGGAATGAACTGCCACATAAATCTGATTCCTGTTAATCCCATTAAGGAAAGAGACTACAGGCAGTCGGATACAAAGAGCATTAAGAAGTTCAAAGATATCCTTGAAAAAAACAGGATTCAGGTTACGGTGCGCAGGGAGATGGGAAGAGATATAGACGGAGCCTGCGGACAGCTTCGCAAAAGATATATGGACGATAATGCTGCTAAAATTTAACTTGTTGTACTTTTTTTATCCTTGTGATAAAATGAATGGGATAAAATGCAATTTTAATAACATAGTGACGAATATAAAGGAGCTTAATTAATGAACGCATACGCATTAACGGATGTGGGCAGACAGAGAAATATGAATCAGGACTATGTTTTTTCAACGGTGAAACCGGTAGGTAACCTGCCGAACCTGTTTATAGTTGCTGATGGAATGGGAGGACATAAGGCAGGAGATCTTGCCTCTAAGTTTTCCGTCAACACATTTATTGACTGTGTTAAGAATTCCGTGTCATCTAAGCCTGTGCAGATAATGTCCGATGCAATAAATCATACAAATGAAGAGTTGTTAAAGTTAGCCTCCACATCAGAGGATTACAGAGGAATGGGAACTACCTTTGTTGTGGCTGTAATATACGGCAGGTCCATGTATGTTGCCAATATCGGTGACAGCAGGCTTTATCTTGCCGACAGGGAATTAAAGCAGGTAACAAGAGATCATTCATATGTAGAAGAGATGGTTCAGATGGGTACACTTAACAGAGAGGATGCCAGAACCAATGAATATAAAAATGTCATAACAAGAGCACTTGGAGGAGCTGAGAACGTTATACCAGATTTCTTTGAGATAGAGATAGAAGATAACAGCCGTATCCTTATGTGTACAGACGGTCTTACCAATATGGTAACCGATAAAGAAATTGAGTCGGTTATGTCAGGCCATGATGATATTATGAATAAAGCAGATAAACTTGTTATGATGGCTAATCAGAATGGTGGCAAAGATAATATTTCAGTAATTATTATAGAACCATAATTTAGGAGGAAATATGTTAAGAAAAGGAATGTTTATAGCAGAAAGATATGAAATTCTTGAACGAATCGGTTCGGGAGGAATGTCTGATGTATATAAAGCAAAATGTCACAAATTAAATCGTTATGTTGCAATCAAGGTGCTCAAGCCTGAGTACAGCGAAGATAAGACATTTGTATCTAAATTCAAGGCTGAGGCACAGGCTGCGGCAGGCCTTATGCATGCCAATATCGTTAATGTATACGATGTAGGAGAAGAGAATGGCATATATTACATTGTAATGGAACTTGTGGAAGGTATTACGCTTAAGAAATACATAGAAAAAAAAGGTGTTCTTGGCGTAAGGGAAGCAGTAAGCATTGCAATCCAGGTAGCACAGGGAATTGACGCTGCCCATAAGCATAACATTGTCCACAGGGACATTAAGCCACAGAATATTATAATTTCTAAGGAAGGCAAAGTTAAAGTAACCGATTTCGGTATAGCAAGAGCTGCTTCTTCCAACACTATTAATTCATCGGTTATGGGTTCTGTTCACTATATTTCACCTGAACAGGCAAGAGGCGGATACAGTGATGAGAAGAGTGATATATATTCTTTTGGTATAACACTTTATGAAATGCTTACGGGCAGAGTACCTTTTGAAGGTGATACTACCGTAGCAATTGCACTTCAGCATATTCAGGATGAAATTGTTTCACCAAGACAATATGTTCCTGAGATACCTGTAAGTGTTGAGAAGATAGTTCTTAAATGTACACAGAAGCGTACAGAACGTCGTTATCAGAATATGACAGATCTTATTGCAGATCTTAAGCGCTCTCTTGTAACACCTGATGAAGATTTTGTTACAATTGGAGCACCATTGGCATCCGATGCGCCTACAAAGCTTATCACACCTGATGAAGTGAATGAAATAGCTGAAAAATCATCAGCTGTCAAAGCTGAGGATATTGAAGCAACACCAATCGGTGAAGTTAATAAAAAGAACAGCCTTGGCGAAGCTGCAGAGGAAGATGACATTGACGAAGACGGTGACGATGACAATCTTGATGATATTGATGGTGACGATGAAGAATTAGATGAAGACGAAGCAGGCAACAAGAAAACAATTGATAAGGTAATAACAATACTTGCCATATCCGTTGCGGTTGCCATTGTTGCAATACTTGTAATTCTGATTACCAAGATTGCCAAGAATTTCGGTTCGGGAAGCAGCGGTAAGAAAAATGATCCTACAACAAGCATTGAAGATACATCGGATAAAGTAAAAGTTCCTGATGTTCTCGGAATGACTCTTGAAGAAGCAAAGAAAGCTCTTAATGACGAAAAACTCGGCTTTAAATATGAATATGGTTATTCTAAAGAAGATGATGTTGACAAGGTATACGATACCAATCCTGAAACCGGTTCTTTTGTAGATAAAAACACAACAATAACCGTATATATCAGTAAGGGCGTTAAGACTGTTGATATGGTAGACGTAATAGGCAAGACACAGAACGAAGCAGAGGAAGCCATTATCAAGGCAGAACTTAAATATACTTTCCAGTATGTTGAGACAACAGATGATTCCCTCATTGGTAAAGTTAAATCAACCGACCCTGTAGCAGGAACTAAAGTCAATGTGGGAACACAGGTAACTGTTGTGCTTTATAAGGGCAAGAATGAAGTGAATATTAAGATGCCTGATCTTAGCAATAAGTCAGAAGCGGACGCTAAGAAAGAACTGGAAGACCTTGGTTTTGATATTAATAACGTAGGCGTTGAATATACTTATGACAATGAAATAAAAGAAGGCAATGTAATTACACAGAACGGACCTAAGGTTGGTGAGGAAACACCTTCTACAGCCAAGATTAATCTTGTTGTCAGTCTTGGTAAGCCTATAATCCCTGATATTGTAGGAAAGACAAAGGCTGAAGCAGAAGAACTTCTTGCCAAGTATTCCCTTAAGTTAGGAAAAGTAACAGAAAAGAATGATGACAAGGTTGAAGCCGGTAAGATTATTTCGATTAACGGATATTCGGTTAATGATTCGGTTAAAATAGGAACAGCTATTGATGTTGTTATAAGTATCGGGGCTGAGCCGGAGACTACAACACCGGCACCTGTAGTACCTTCGGTTACACAGACAATTAATCTTGATACAATAGCAGCCAAGGTTAGTCCGGATTGTGATGCAGAAGCTGCAGTTGAACTTACCTTCTCAGTTCATTATACCAATAATGACGGCAATAAGGCATCGGTAGAAGCTGGAACTCCGGCAAAATATAATAATATAAGTGAAGTAACTGGAAGCTATCTTTTTACAACACAGATTAAGGATGCCAAAGCAGGAGACGCGTATATTGTTGTTACCATAAAATATACTAAGGCAGATGGAAACAGTGCTACTGCAACAAGTGACAATATTCCGGTAGTAATCGGATAAAATTATAGTAAAGTAACCGTTTAGTGATACAGCTAAGCGGTTATTTTATCAGGAAAGATAATGGAGAATATGCAGGGTAAAATTATAAAAGGAATAGCAGGGTTTTATTACGTGTATGTCAGCGAGGCAGGCGTTTATGAGTGCAAAGCCAAGGGCGTTTTCCGTAACAAAAAAATAAAACCGCTGGTAGGCGACAATGTCCTGATAGACATTATCAGTGACAATGAACATACAGGAAATATCACGGATATTCTTCCGAGAAAGAATGAACTTATAAGACCGGCAGTTGCCAATATTGACCAGGCAATGATTGTTTTTGCCTCATTATCGCCGGAGCCTAATTTTAATCTTTTAAGCAGGTTCTTAGTGATGATGGACTATAACAGAATAGATACGGTAATATGTTTTAATAAGACAGATCAGGTGGACAGCTGTATTCTTGATAAAATGATAAAAGATTTTTCGGGATGCGGTTCAAGGATTATTACGTCAAGCGTTACAAAGAATAAGGGAATTGATGAAATAAGAGAAGTTTTACAAAATAAAACCACTGCATTTGCAGGCCCTTCGGGAGTCGGTAAATCATCCATTCTTAACAGTGTTTTCCCAGAGGCAGAAACAAGAACCGGAGAGATAAGCGGGAAGATTAACAGAGGTAAACATACCACAAGACATACGGAAATTTTCAACATAACAGGTGATGCCTTTGTGCTTGACACACCGGGCTTTACTTCCCTTGATTACGATGTTGTGGAAGATAAGGACTTAAGATTTTATTTTAATGAATTTACAGAGTATGAAGGAAAATGCCGCTTTAACGGTTGTGTCCATGTCAATGAGCCTGATTGTGCGGTTAAAGCCGCTGTAACTGAAGGCAAAATATCTGAATTAAGGTATAAAATATATACCGATATGTATAATGAATTAAAGAACAAGAGGAAATATTAATGAAAAAGTATTTATCACCATCAATGCTTTCGGCTGATTTTACAAAAGTCGGAGAGCAGTTAAAAACAATAGAAAATGCAGGCAATGAAATGCTGCATGTAGATATAATGGACGGTATGTTTGTACCCAGTATTTCTTTTGGAATGCCTGTAGTTGAATCAATAAGGCCATGTACCGATATGATTTTTGATGTACATATGATGGTAGTTGACCCTGAAAGATATATTGAGGTTGTGAGAAAAAGCGGTGCAGATATTATCTCCATCCATGTTGAAGCCTGTAAAAATATAATTGATACATTGCTCAAAATAAGGGAAACAGGTGCAAAGCCTGCAATTGCAATTAATCCTGAGACACCTATGGAGACATTAAGGCCGTATCTTCAGTATGTGGATGAAGTTGTTGTGATGAGTGTTCATCCCGGCTTTGGAGGACAGTCATTTATTGAAGAGTCCCTTGAGAGAATATGCGAACTTGACAGAATGAGAAAAGACCTCGGACTTTCTTTTGCTATTGAGGTTGATGGTGGAATTAAACTTGATAATGTGGAAAAAGTCCTTAAATGCGGCGCAGACATTATCGTAGCGGGTTCTGCTGTATTTAAAGACGATATTGCGGATAATGTAAGGAAATTTAACGAGATAATAAGCAGATATTAAAGAGGTAATTATGAAGACGCTGATAATTGCAGGCGGAATATATAAAGAAGATTTTGTAAAAGAATATATATGTCCTGACGATTATAATTATATTATTGCAGTAGATAAGGGACTTTCCTATATGGAAAGTCTTAATCTGTTTCCGGACCTCATTGTGGGAGATTTCGATTCAGTCAGGAACAGCATTTTATCAGGATATGACAGTAAAATAATCAGAAGATATAAGCCTGAAAAAGATGATACGGATATGGAAATAGCAATGAAACAGGCAGTTATAAAAAATCAGCCGATAGATGTATTGTGTGCAACAGGAGGCAGGGCAGACCATTTTCTCGGAAACATACATACCTTGAAAATTGCCATGGATGCCGGACTTCATGCGGAAATAATTGATGAAAACAACAGGATTTTTCTTATAGATAAAGAATATGAATTTGAAAAAGGTGTGGGAAAATATGTATCTTTCATCCCATTTTCAGGAGCTGTGAAGGGAATTACCCTTAAAGGCTTCCGCTACAATGTTGAAAAATTTACCCTTAATCCCGGCAGTACCAGATGCGTAAGTAATGAAGTATCAGAAAAAAAAGCAGCCATTCATATAGATGAAGGCTGCCTTATAGCTGTTATAGCATCAGACGTTAAATCTGAATAAAATTACATCTCCGTCTTTTACAACGTAATCCTTACCCTCAATTCCTACAAGTCCTTTTTCTTTGGCAGCGGCGTAAGAACCACATTCAAGCAGATCTTTGTAGTATACAACTTCGGCTTTAATGAAACCACGTTCAAAATCGCTGTGAATCTTTCCGGCAGCTCCGGGAGCTTTAGTTCCTTTCTTGATGGTCCATGCTCTTGTTTCTGTAGGACCGGCGGTAAGAAAACTTATAAGACCGAGGAGTTTATAACTTGCCTTGATTAATTTATCAAGTCCTGATTCCTTAAGACCGAGGTCTTCAAGAAACATCTTTTTCTCATCATCTTCAAGTTCTGAAATTTCTTCTTCAATCTGTGCACATACAACGAATACCTCACTTCCCTCGGAAGCGGCAAATTCCCTTACTTTTGCAACATTCTCATTGCTTGCACCGTCATCCGCAAGGTCATCTTCGGAAACATTGGCAGCATATATAACAGGTTTGAATGTCAATAAGTCATATGTACTAAGAAGAGCTTTTTTGTCATCATCATCCGTGACAAAACTTCTGGCAGCCTTGCCGTCTTCAAGATGTGCTTTCAATTCTTCAAGAAGCTCAAGTTCTTTTGCAAGGGCTTTATCATTTCTTGCACCACGGGAAACTTTTGCAATTCTTCTGTCAATAATATCAATATCAGAAAAGATAAGTTCAAGATTAATTGTATCAATGTCCCTTAATGGGTCGATAGAGCCGTCAACGTGGACGATGTTGCTGTTTTCAAAACACCTTACCACATGGACGATAGCATCGGTTTCTCTTATATGTGAAAGGAATTGGTTACCAAGCCCCTCACCCTTTGAAGCTCCTTTTACAAGTCCTGCAATGTCAACAAATTCTATAACTGCGGGAACTATTTTTGCCGAATTATATAAATCAGATAATAACTGAAGCCTTTCGTCAGGTACTGAAACAACACCGACATTAGGGTCGATTGTACAGAACGGATAATTAGCCGATTCTGCACCTGCCTTTGTCAATGAATTAAAAAGTGTACTTTTACCTACGTTAGGCAATCCTACGATACCAAGTTTCATTTTCTAAAATCCTCCTTAAAATCTGATTATACCATATAATATGTCAAGTTGGAAACATAAAAATAGATTGATTAATTGATGACATTGGAATATACTTATAAAAAAATATAAGGAGAAATAAAATATGGGAGCAATAAGATTTCCTAATCTCGGATTTGAAATTGATTTGCCGACAGGTTTTTATATCGGCAGCTTTGAAATTAAATTTTACGGAATAATTCTTGCACTGGGACTTATCGCAGGTGCACTTCTCGCTTATCACGGAGCTAAAAAGACGGGCCAGAAGGTAGATGATTATATTGATTTTACCTTTTTTGCCGTAATCGGTGCGATAATATGCGCAAGAATATATTATGTGGCATTTGAATGGGATTACTATTCACACAATCTTAAGGAGATTTTTAATATCCGTGGTGGTGGAATTGCGATATATGGTGCAGTTATAGGTGGCGTAATCGTTCTCATTATATTCAGTAAAGTTAAGAAATTAAGCTTTTTTAAGATGGCTGATACCATTATTCCGGGACTTTTGATAGGCCAGATTATCGGAAGATGGGGTAATTTTGTAAACAGGGAAGCCTTCGGAGGATATACGGATAACATTTTTGCAATGCAGATACCTCTTAAAGACGTATCAGTAGGAACCATATCAGATAATATGCTTGTGGATGTGTTCGGAACCACTTATGTCCAGGTACATCCTACATTTCTTTATGAAAGTGTACTGAATCTTTTACTGCTGATACTGATACTGGTATTCAGGGACAAGAAAAAGTTCCAGGGAGAGACACTTTGCAGATATGGTGTTGGATACGGAATTATAAGATTCTTTGTGGAGGGCTTACGAACAGACCAGCTCCAGTTACATAATGGAATCGCCGTTTCACAGATCGTTTCAATCGCAATAGCTGTAGTTGGACTTTTCTTCATCGTATTTATGCACATAAGATTAAGAAAAACCGAGGGCATATTTGACCCTACCCCTGAAAAGGCAGCAGCAGCGAAGACAGACACTACAGAAGAATAAATCAATATATTGTAGTTAGTAAAATACCGTAGCGTATATGTTGTGTACATATCGTTACGGTATTTTTTTGGGTAAAAATACCATATTCTACCACTCAAAAAAAACCGGTTTTTTAGGCAAAAATACTTGAAAAAATCCCTCAAAAGTAATAATATAGACTAAAACGTGGTAGAAAGTAGTTACTATGTGTTAGAAAGTGGTAGATTTGCAGAATTAATCCTTTGAAAAATACCGGACGGAAAGGGGTGATAACATGTTCAAAGGTGAATATAATCACTCAATTGACAGTAAAGGACGTGTTATCGTACCGGCTAAGTTCAGGGAACAGTTAGGAGAATCTTTTGTTGTTACAAAAGGTCTTGACGGATGTTTATTCGGATTTCCGAATGACAGCTGGCAGGAATTTGAGGACAAGCTCTCATCACTTTCCACAAGCAACATGGAATCAAGAAAACTTGTAAGATTCTTTACCGCAGGGGCAGCCGACTGTGAAATTGATAAACAGGGAAGAGCTCTTATACCCGGCGTATTAAGGGATTTTGCAGGACTTGATAAGGACGTAGTAATAATAGGCGTAGCAAAACGTATTGAGTTCTGGAGTAAGGATAAGTGGAACAATCTTACCGATGAATGCGACAGCAATATGGATGAAATAGCTGCTAACCTTGACGCACTTGGCGTTTCGCTTTAAGCGGACACTTTAGAAGGGGGTCACAATGGAATTTTCACATAAATCAGTTCTTTTGAACGAGTGTATAGAAAATCTTAATATTAAGCCCGATGGGATTTATGTTGACGGAACCCTCGGGGGAGCAGGTCATTCTTACCATATATGCGAGAGACTTTCAAAAAAAGGACGTCTAATCGGCATTGACCAGGATGAGGATGCGATACGTGCCGCCACCACAAGACTTGAGCCATTTAAGGACAGGGTGACAATTGTTAAGGATAATTACAGTAACATTAAGAATGTACTTGTCTCACTTGGCATAGATAAAGTTGACGGTATTCTTTTGGATATCGGGGTCTCTTCTTACCAGCTTGATAATGCTGAACGTGGATTTACATATAAAGAAGAGGATGCACCTCTTGATATGAGAATGGACAGGCAGTCAGGCATAACAGCACAAGACGTTGTGAATGATTACAGCGAAATGGAACTTTTCAGGGTTATAAGGGACTACGGCGAAGAACAGTTTGCAAAAAATATTGCCAAACACATATGTATAGAAAGAAACAAATCAAGAATTACCACAACAGGACGCCTTACTGAAATAATCAAGGCGGCGATACCGATGAAGTTCAGGGTTAACGGAGGACATCCGGCGAAAAAGACATTTCAGGCAATAAGAATAGAAGTGAACAGGGAACTTTATGTTCTGGAAGAATCCATAGATACTATGATTGATCTGCTGAATGATAAAGGAAGGTTATGTATTATTACGTTTCATTCCCTTGAGGACAGAATTGTTAAGAATAAATTCAGGGACAATGTTAATACATGTACATGCCCTCCGGATTTCCCGGTGTGCGTATGCGGCAACAGACCTAAAGGAGTAATAATCACAAGAAAACCGATTGTTCCAACGGATGAAGAAATTGAAATTAATAAAAGAGCCAAAAGCTCAAAATTAAGGGTATTTGAAAGGGTTATTTAGTTATGAACAGAAATTTTTATATAAACGGCAGCGCAGCACCGGCAAGAATAATAGATGAACCGGTAAGAAATCCAAGAAGAACGGCACCTCTTACTAAAGAACAGATAAGAAAAAGACAGGTGGACAGATATGCCGAAGCAAACAGGGAAAGAGCAGTCAGATTCGGCAGACTCTATACATTATTTATTGCTGTTGCAGTAGCAGTGACGATGGCTGCCAGTGTTGGTTTTATTAAAGAATATAACAGAAATACAGCCAACAATAACAAAATAAAGACTTTAAGCGAACAGCTTTCAAAGGCAAAGGAAGCCAACGATTTAAAGAAACTTACTATAGACACATCCATAGATTTTGACTATATATATAAGACAGCAACTGAGGAACTTGGTATGGTGCATGCGGGTAAGAATCAGATTGTAGAATATAAAAGCGGTGAAAGCGAATATGTTATTCAATACAAAGATATTACCAAAGGAGAATAGTGCTAAGGAGCAGCAATGTCAGTAAAAAAAGAACCGAAAAGCAAGAAATTTACAAATAAAATGAAAAAAAAGCTTTTAGTTATTTTCCTGCTTGCGGGAATTGTGCTTTTGGGACTTTCGTATGCTTTAATCAGGCTTAATCTGAATGAAGGAAAAAGCTATTCAAAGGCAGTATACAATAACTATGGCTATGACAGCAGGGCTATTGCGGCAAGAAGAGGTGACATAACAGACCGTAACGGGACCATTCTTGCGTATTCCACAAGAGTATATAATCTCATAATAGATTCAAAAGTTATGCTGTCATCTGACGGAAAATACAGACAGTCAACGGTAGATGCATTAGCAGAATATTTTCCGGACCTTGATATGGATAAGTTAAATGAGTTTCTTGATGAAAATGCACAAAAAGAAAATAAAAATGCTTACAAAAAATTTCTTGAAGAGTTGACAGAGGATGAGATTAGCGGATTTAAGACAGCAATGTCTGAATCTGACAATATAAAAGGCGTATGGTTTGAAGAAGAATATAAAAGAACATATCCTTTTAAGTCACTTGCGGCAGATCTTATAGGATTTGCAAGCAACGGCGGAAACGGGGAAATCGGAATTGAGCAGTCATATAATTCATATCTTTCGGGAACTGACGGAAGAATATACGGATATATAAATGACAGCTCATATAAGTCACAGGTTATATCCGCCGAAAACGGAAATACGATAGTATCCACGATTGATTACAGTATCCAGAATATAATAGAAAATTCAATTAAATCTTTTAATGATGAATATGGTTCATTGTCAACAACAGTAGTTGTTATGAATCCCAAAAACGGGGAAGTTCTCGGAATGGCGGATTATCCTACTTTTGACCTGAATAATCCAAGGGATGTTTCATCAATGTATACGGATGAAGAACTTGATGCCATGGAAGAAGATAAAAGAGTTGAAGCTTATTATTCATTATGGAAAAACAATGCCGTCAGTAAAATATATGAACCGGGTTCGGTTTTTAAAACTTTTACCGTTAGTGAACTTATTGAAGAAAATCTTATAAAACTTACGGATGTAGTAAAATGTGACGGATACGGTGTGTATGACAGTACGAAAATTCTTTGCAACGGCGGTGAGGGGCATGGAGATGTTACTCCTACCTGGGCACTTTGCAGGTCCTGTAACGACGCACTTATGCAATATGGTGAAATGTTAGGCAAAGATACGTTTAACAGATATCTTCATATATATAAATTCGGACAAAAGACAGATATTGATATACCTTCTGAAGAAGCCGGACTTCTTATATCAGAAAGCGGAATGATGGATGTAGACCTTGCAACCAATTCATTTGGACAAAATTTAAGTGTTAATATGATTCAGATGATGGCAGCTTTTTCATCTGTAATTAACGGAGGAAAGTATTACAAGCCTCATGTTGTCAAAGAAATAAGAGACAGCCAGGGAGAACTTGTTGAAACAATTAATCCTGTACTTGTGACAGAAACAGTTTCCGAAGAAACTTCTGCGGTTATGAGTTCAATGTTAAGAGCTGTAGTTGATTACGGAACTGCGGGTTATGTATATATGGACGGGTATTCAATCGGTGGAAAAACCGGTGCGGCTGAAAAAATACCGAGAGATAAAAAAAGCTATGTGGTATCTTTTATGGGATTTGCTCCTGCAGAAGACCCGGAGGTACTTGTATATGTAGTAATTGATACTCCTGATTGTGAAGAGTATGATACATCATGGTCGGCACAGATGGTTGCGGCAGATATAATGCATAAACTTGTTCCTTATCTTGGAATACCTGCAGATAATCCTGATTACGAAAGAGATGTATATATTGATGCCAAGACTCTTAAACCTGTGGTAAAAAGACCATCATCTGTTGATGTGGATGAAGTTAAGCCTGACGGAGGAGCTAATCTTCCTGATGAGGAAGAGTCCGCATCAAAAGAGGACGGACAGGAAGAAAAATCATCAGAAAATGAGAAACCTGATGAGAATGAATCCCCGCCTGAGGAAAGTACTCCCGGCTAGGCACATTATGGTGCATAAAGTTAAAACTTCCATAATAAAATAATATTATGAAAGTATTAAAAAAACATAGAACAAAAATTAAATTTATCGCATACGCCGTTTTCCTTATGATGTCGGGACTGATAGGGAGAATGACGTATGTTGTTGTATTCAGAGGTGAAGAGCTTACGGTAAAAGCAACTGAGCTTCATGAAAGAGAAAGAGCAATAAAAGCAGGGCGGGGAAGGATAATCAGTTCTGACGGAACGGTGCTTGCCACTAACGAGACAGTATGTACCGTGTCGGTTATCCATTCACAGATAAAAGACCCTGAAAGAGTAATAAGTATTCTTTCGGAAGAACTTGATATGGATGAGGAAAAGGTAAGAAAATATGTAGAAAAATTTTCATCCATGGAAAAGATTAAATCAAATGTGCCAAAAGAAACAGGAGATGCCATAAGAAGTTATGAACTTGCAGGTGTTAAGGTTGATGAGGACAGCAAAAGAATTTACCCTTATTCAGAGCTCGCCTCAAAAATCCTCGGTTTTACCGGAGCCGATAATCAGGGAATACTGGGATTGGAGATAGAATATGATGATGTTCTGAAGGGAACAAACGGACAGATACTTACGTTGACTGATGCGTCAGGTGTAGAAATAGAAGAAAAAGAAGTAAAAAGAGTTGAGCCTGTTGCAGGTGATGATTTATATATAAGTATAGATTATAACATCCAGTCTTATGCTACCCAGCTTGCAAGAACTGCATATTATTCCAATCAGGCAAAGTCGGTCAGCATAATTGTCATGGACCCTGATAATGGTGAAATGTTAGCAATGGTAAATTATCCCGAATATAATCTTAATGACCCATTTACCGATGGGACAATGGAAGAGATGAACCGGATATGGCGAAATACCATTATTAATGATACTTACGAGCCGGGTTCTACATTTAAAGTTATAACTGCAACAGCTGCACTTGACAGCGGAAGCGTTACACTTAATAATCATTATTCCTGCAGCGGCAGGATTCATGTGGCGGACCGCTTTGTAAGATGTGCCAACGCAAGAGGACATGGTGCACAGACATTTGCGCAAAGTCTCCAGAATTCCTGTAATCCTGCATTTATCACCTGGGGACTTATGACAGGAAAAGATAATATGGTAAAATATATGGAAAGTCTTGGTTTATACAGTAAAACCGGTGTGGACCTTCCGGGAGAGGCAGGCTCCATCATACACAAGACAGAGAATATTAAAGAGCTTGACCTTGCAATAATGTCTTTTGGACAGTCGTTCCAGATTACTCCGCTGCAACTGTTAAGAGCGGTAAGCGCAGTGGTTAATGGCGGTAAACTTGTTACACCCCACTTCGGGGTAAAAAAAATAGATACGGAAGGTAATATTTCGGTATTGGAATATGAGAAAAGCGGTACTATAATAAAACAGTCAACCACCGAAACAATGCGTGGACTCTTAAAGAATGTTGTTGAGCTTGGAGGCGGGCTTAACTGCAGAATCGAAGGCTATTCGATTGCGGGCAAGACGGCAACCTCCGAAAAACTTCCGCGAGGCAACGGTAAATACATTGCCAGCTTTATAGGAATCGCACCGGCAGAGAATCCTCAGGTAATAGCAATGTGCATTATAGACGAACCTGTGGGAATGCATTATGGTGGCGTAATTGCCGCACCGGTGGTAAAATCATTATTTGAGAATATACTTCCATACCTTGGAATAGAGAAAGGACAGATGTAAGATGGATTTAACAGATAAGAAAGTAGTTGTAGTAGGAACGGGAGTAAGCGGAATGGGAGCGGTAAAGCTTCTTTCAGAGACTTCTGCCGATATAACTTTATATGACGGCAATGATAAAGCAGACAGGGACGAAATCCTTAAAAAGATTCCTGATGATTGTGATTTAAGACTTATAATCGGTGAGATGCCTGACGAAGTTGTCAAAGAGACAGATTTACTTGTAATAAGCCCCGGAGTTCCTATAGATAGTGATATTGTTAAATTATTTGAAAAAGAAAATGTTCCGGTATGGGGAGAAATAGAACTTGCTTATAACTTTGAGAAGGGAACTGTTTTTGCAATTACCGGAACTAACGGAAAGACCACTACCACAACACTTGTAGGTGAGATAATGAAAAAATATAACAATCAGACATTTGTTGTAGGAAATATAGGCAATTCGTATACAAGTGAAGTTCTTAAGACAACTAAGGACAGCTATACCGTTGCGGAAATCAGCAGCTTCCAGCTTGAGACAATCAGGGAATTCGCACCTAAAGGAAGTGCAATTCTTAATATAACGCCGGATCACCTTAACAGACACTATACAATGGAAAATTATGCAGCGGTGAAAGAATCAATTACAAAGAACCAGTGGAAAGTCAGGGAGGATGATTACTGCGTTCTTAATTATGATGATAAGGTACTCAGGGAATTTGGTAAAACAATAAAGAACCCTGTATATTTTTCAAGAAAAGAAAAACCTTCCAAAGGAGCATATCTTGACGGCAGAATTATAAGATATTTTGACGGTAAAGATGATTATGAAGTGATGTCGGTAGAAGATATGCATCTTTTCGGCAACCATAATTATGAAAATGTCATGGCGGCTATTGCAATGACAATAGAAGCAGGAGTACCTCTTAATATTATCATAAATGTTATTAAAGATTTTATGGGCGTTGAACACAGAATTGAATATGTAAGAGACAAAAACGGCGTAAGATATTATAATGATTCAAAAGGAACTAACCCTGACTCATCAATTAAAGCACTTGAAGCAATGTCAAGACCAACAATACTTATAGCCGGAGGATATGACAAACATTCGGAATTTGATGAATTTATTGAAGCATTTGATAATAAAGTAAAATTAATGGTATTGCTTGGACAGACAGCAGACAAGATAGAAGAAACCGCTGTCAGACACGGGTTTACCAATATTATAAAAACAGACAGCCTTGAAAAAGCGGTAAAGATATGTGCAGAAAATGCAGTATCGGGAGATGTAGTATTGCTCTCACCTGCCTGTGCAAGCTGGGGTATGTTTAAAAATTATGAAGAAAGAGGAAAACTCTTTAAAGAATATGTCAACAGTTTATAAAATTATGGGGAGATGGACTTATGAAAAAGCCTGAATTGACCAAAAAAGGACAGTTTTTTGACTACAGTACCTTGATAATTGTATTTGTGCTTCTGGCTTTCGGACTTGTAATGATTTACAGTACGAGTTCGTACAGTGCAGCAGCTGCATATGGAGATTCTGCATTTTATTTTAAGAAGCAGCTTATGGCAACACTTCTTGGACTTGCAGCCATGATGATTATGTCATTTGTACCATATCAGAAGATATACAGATTTGCCGTCCCTGTTTATGTGATTACGATTTTGACCGTTTTCCTTGTAAAAACAGGTCTTGGCCTAGATGTAAAAGGTGCGACAAGATGGGTTAAAATAGGTCCGTTATCTTTCCAACCGGCAGAAGCGGTCAAATTGGGAACTATAATTATACTTGCGGCATTTGCGTCTTTCAGCGGTAAATACATGGCAAAAATGAGACAGAATATTTTTTTCCTGATAATAGCACTGATACCGGCATTATTGTTGTTTGTTATAACCAACAACCTGAGCTCTGCAATAATCGTGGTTGGAATTGCCTATATTATGCTTATTGTATCTAATCCGAGACCGAGGTGGATATACATTGTAAGTGTAATCGGCATTGTGGCTGTGGCAGCACTTCTTGTATATGTGTTTAACAACCTTGATCCCACATCTGATTCTAATTTCCGTTTTAAGAGACTTTTTGCATGGCGTGACCCTGAGCATTTTGCATCAGAGACGGGTTACCAGACAATACAGGCTATGTATGCCATCGGTTCAGGTGGTTTCTTCGGAAAAGGACTTGGCAACAGTATCCAGAAGCTTGGATTTATTCCGGAAGCCCATAATGATATGATTTTTTCCATTGTATGTGAAGAACTTGGATTATTCGGCGCAATCTGTATCATAATACTTTTTATACTTCTTATATATCGTTTTATGGTGGTTGCCAATAATGCACCGGATCTGTTTGGCTCATTGCTTGTAGTAGGCGTGCTTGCACATATAGGCATCCAGGTAATTCTTAATATAGCGGTTGTAACTAATACGATACCGAATACCGGTATTTCCTTGCCTTTTATAAGTTACGGAGGAACTTCCGTATGTTTTCTGCTTGTGGAAATAGGAATTGTATTAAATGTCTCAAGACAGATAAGAGTTCCTGTATATACAACCAATAACAGACGTGGTGAATAATATGAGAAAACGTAGAAAGAGAAAAAAATGGTGGATTCCCATAATAATCCTTTTAGCTGCGGCAGCAGGAATTTTCTTTTACGGGAAAAAATATTTCCGTATAAAAGAAATTAATATTTCAGGAAGCGATAAGTATACATACGAAGAACTTTATAATTATATTTTCAAGGACCGTAATGACAAAAATATGATTTTGTTTAAATACACGGATAAGAAAGCCCCAAAGCCGGAAATTCCCTTTATTGCCAAAACAGTAATAGATATTAAGTGGCCTTCTACCATTAATATAACGGTTTACGAAAAAAGCATAATAGGGTATGTATATTACTATGGTTCATACATGTACTTCGACAAAGACGGTACGGTGGTGGAAAGCTCATACGAACTTCTTGATGGAATACCTGAAATCAAGGGACTCACTTACAATCATATAGTTCTTAATGAGAAACTGGATGTTAATGTTCCGGAAGTGTTCGGAGCTATAATGGATTTAAAACAATATCTTGACAAGTATAATATCGATATTGATGAAATTGATGTGGATGATGAGCTTCAGCTTTCAGTTAAAATAGGGAACATAAAAGTCCTTCTTGGCAATGACAGCGTTATGTTAAGTGAAAAAATCTATGAACTAAGCTGTATGATTCCAAAATTTGGAGATAAAAGCGGTACTCTTGATATGAGAGAGTATTCAAGGGACAGTAAATATGTAATTTTAATGGAAGATAAGCAATAAACAAAGTAATAAAAAATACAATTTTATATTGATATTTTTTGAAAAAAATACTATATTATTATTATGTTGGTTTAGAGGAGGATAGGACCTTGTTAGAAATAGTGACTAATGAGACTAATACAGCAGCAAGAATAATCGTTGTTGGTGTTGGCGGCGCAGGTAATAATGCCGTTAATAGAATGATAGAAGAGAAAATTGTAGGCGTTGAATTTGTAGGCGTTAATACAGATAAGCAGGTGCTTAAGCTTTGTAATTCACCTGTTGTAATCCAGATTGGTGAGAAGCTTACCAAGGGTCTTGGCGCAGGAGCCAAGCCGGAAGTTGGTGAGAAGGCAGCCGAAGAAAGCTATGAAGAACTTACAGAAGCACTCAAGGGAGCAGATATGGTATTTGTTACCTGTGGAATGGGTGGCGGAACCGGAACAGGTGCAGCACCTATTGTTGCCAAGATTGCTAAGGATATGGGTATCCTTACTGTAGGCGTTGTTACTAAGCCATTTAAGTTTGAAGCCAAGACAAGAATGACTAATGCTTTGGCAGGAATTGAGAAACTGAAGGAGAATGTTGATACATTAATTGTTATCCCTAATGACAGACTCCTTGATATAATTGACAAGAAGACGACTTTGCCTGATGCCCTTAAGAAGGCTGATGAAGTTTTGCAGCAGGCAGTACAGGGAATTACGGACCTTATTAATGTTCCCGGTCTTATTAATCTTGACTTCGCAGATGTCCAGACTGTAATGAAGGATAAGGGTATTGCCCATATCGGTATAGGACAGGCTACAGGGGATGATAAGGCTATTGAAGCTGTTAAGATGGCAGTTGCCAGCCCACTTCTTGAGACTACTATTGAAGGTGCTTCACATGTTATCATCAATGTAAGCGGTGATATCGGACTTATGGAAGCCAGTGAAGCAGCAGATTACATACAGGAACTTGCAGGCGAGACAGCCAATATTATTTTTGGTGCTAAGTATGATGACTCAATGCCTGACCAGGTTACAATTACAGTAATCGCTACAGGCCTTGACGAGGAGGTTGTTCCAAGTCCGGCTAAGGCAATGGCAGGGTTTAACTATACACCTTCAACACCTGTTAGACCGGCTTTAACACCATCTTACCGTCCTGTTACATCAGGTACTGATACAGCAAGACGTGAGATTCCGGGACTTACAAGACCGGGCAAGGTTGAACCTACTGTAGAGGAGAAGGAAATTAAGATTCCTAACTTCCTTACAAGCAGAAGAAATAAATAGTTGTAATGAATGTACTTCCCCCGGAGTTATTTCCGGGGGATTTCTAATAAGTAAGAACAGTAGTTTGGAAAATTTATTTGACATTAAAACAGCTGAATGTTAATATACTATTAGAAAGTGCTACCGATAGACGGTTAGCCTTGAAAACAATGTGATTAAAAATAACCGCTATAGTTTAGCAGACTGGGCGGTTATTTTTGTGTCTATTTATTGCTCTTAGAACCAACGGTATAACCAAGAGCAAAGCAAGTAATGCACAAGCTGATGATGGCTATAAAAAGCTCCGTTGTAAGCATAAGCACAAACCTCCTCGTTAGATTTCCACGAAGGATTTCTATGTAAACGCAAGCTAAAACTCTTGCGGAGAAGGCTAACCGCCTACCGTATAGGGTAGCACTGTATGTATTATATCAAACATATGTTCGACATGCAATAGCGATTTATAAACAATATATGCAATAATTTTTTTTCCCCCTCACTTCCCCATTGACACCACCTATTCTATATGTTAGGATAACACTATCCAAAAAGGGAGTAGTTGCATGCGAAGCATGTTCCGGTTTTCGTCAGGACGTCCGCAAGGACCGGAAGCCGGATGACTATTTTGTTAAACGAGACTTTTTGTGTATTTTTTTTGATGCACAAAAGGTCTTTTTCTTTTGTGCAAAAGATAATCTACGTATTAGAATCAAGAAAGAGGAGACAGCGCATGAAAGAAGTTTACAGAATGACAAAAGATGAACTGGCAAAGCAGTACGGCATGAAGGGGCTGACAGAAGAGCAGGCAGCAAAGAATCTTGAGACCTACGGCAGAAATGAATTAATGGATAAGGGCAAGAAAAGTATTTTTAAAATTTTTCTGAGCCAGTTTGCGGACCTGCTTGTTATTATTTTGATTATAGCTTCTGTTATATCAATGATATCGGGTAATGTGGAAAGCACCATTGTAATAATTGCAGTAATTGTTCTTAATGCAATATTGGGAACGGTCCAGTATGTAAAAGCACAAAAATCATTGGATTCTTTAAAAGAACTGTCGTCACCGAAAGCAAAAGTTTTGAGGGATGGCGTGAAGAAAGAAATACTGGCAAAGGACATAGTTCCGGGGGATTTGCTTTTGCTTGAAGCAGGAGATATTGTAGCTGCGGACGGAAGAATTGTAGAAAGTTATTCATTGCAGGTAAATGAAAGCTCGCTAACGGGTGAATCTACCAATGTAGAAAAGAAAGATATGGAAATACCTGAAGAATGTGCGCTGGGTGACAGAATTAATATGGTATACTCCGGCAGCCTTGTGACTTATGGACGCGCAAATGTGGTTGTAACATCAACGGGAATGAATACGGAGATAGGTAAAATCGCCAATCTTATGAACAATACGGGAGACAAAAAAACACCTCTCCAGGTAAGCCTTGACAATTTCAGCAAAAAGCTTGCCATCATAATTATGGCTATAAGCGTGGTTGTATTTTTGCTTAGAATCTGGCAGAAAGAACCGGTGCTGGATTCGCTTATGTTTGCTGTGGCTCTGGCGGTAGCAGCAATCCCCGAAGCATTAAGTTCGATTGTAACCATTGTTCAGGCAATGGGAACACGCAGAATGGCAAAAGATAATGCTATTATAAAAGAATTGAAAGCCGTTGAAAGCCTTGGCTCCGTATCAGTAATCTGCTCCGATAAGACAGGTACGCTTACACAGAATAAAATGACGGTGACGGAAGTATATATTGATGGAAAGTGTATTCTGCCTGAAGAAATAGACATAAGAAGCAGGCAGCACAGATATCTTTTATATAATGCAATATTAAATAACGATTCCTCCATTTCAGGGGGTAAAGAAATAGGAGATCCTACAGAAACCTGCCTCCTTGTAATGGCAGAAAAAGCAGGACTTGGTGATAAAGGTATTTCAGAAGAAGTCATAAGAGACATGATGGAAAGACAGGAAGAAATTCCTTTTGACTCCGACAGAAAACTTATGAGCAGCAAATATAGTGTACATGGTATTCCTACTGTTTTTACAAAAGGAGCCGTGGATGTACTTCTTGCAAGAACGGAGTACATTATGGATGGAGATACTGTCAGGACAATTACTAAAACTGATATTGATAATATTCTTAACCAGAATCGTATTTTTTCCGAAAAAGGAACAAGAGTCCTTGCTTTTGCATATAAGGAATGTAAGAAAGGCGAACATCTTACAAAAGAGAGTGAGAACGGCTATGTATTCATCGGACTTACATCCATAGTCGATCCGCCAAGAGAGGAATCCAAGGAAGCGGTTTTATCCGCAATAAATGCAGGAATTAAGCCGGTTATGATAACAGGAGACCATAAAGTGACGGCGACGGCCATAGCAAAACAGATTGGAATATATCATGACGGAGACATTGCCTTAACCGGAGCTGAACTTGATAATATATCAGACAAAGAGCTTGGCGATATATTGGAAAAAGTATCGGTATATGCAAGGGTGTCGCCTGAGAATAAGATAAGAATTGTGGATGCATGGCAGAAAAAAGGTAAAATTGTGGCTATGACAGGTGATGGGGTTAATGATGCACCTGCGTTAAAGAAAGCCGATGTGGGTGTTGCAATGGGAATCACAGGAACGGAAGTTTCCAAAGATGCGGCAGCAATGGTTTTATCCGACGATAATTTTGCTACGATAATCAAGGCTGTACTTAACGGCAGAAATGTTTACAGGAATATTATGAACGCAATACAGTTTTTGCTGTCAGGAAATTTAGCTGCGATTTTTGTGGTGCTTTACTGCTCTGTAATGGCACTTACAACTCCGTTTCTTCCGGTACATCTTTTGTTTATCAATCTTTTAACGGATTCGCTTCCTGCACTTGCAATCGGTATGGAACCTGCTGATAAATCGCTCTTGCAAAACAAACCAAGAAATCCTGAAGAAGGTATTCTTAATAAAAAGTTTTCTATGAAATTACTGGCATACGGAATTTCAATAGCAGTAGTAACACAGACAGCATTTTATATAGGATTGAAAGTTAATGCGGCGAGTGCAAGCACGATGGCATTTGCCACACTTACACTTGCAAGACTTTTTCACGGTTTTACCTGCAGAAGCGGGTATTCAATTTTTAAAATTGGATTAAAGAGTAACAAATGGAGTGTGCTGGCATTTTTAACAGGAACTTTGTTGTTGATTGCAGCACTTATGCTTCCCGGATTTAATACACTTTTTATGGTAGAAACATTAAGCGGGTTTAATCTGCTGATGATTGGTATACTTGCATTTTTACCGACTTTTGTATTTCAGGTTGTCAGATTGATTAAAGAGCATTATAATAAAAAATAATTACAGGAAAGGGGCATATTATGAAAGCCGGACATAGAAGAATAATTGGTTTTATAGTGACTTTATTTATCTGTGTGACAGGGATGTACTTTGGCGATGTTAAAGTAGATTCGGTTTTTGTATGCCCTTCTGTGGATATTTCCGGTGCCTGCATTGAAACTGTGGATTCGGTTGCGGATAATTCCAAGGCATGTGCATCGGAAATGCTTGGTATCAGAAGAACTGTTACTTTAAGGGATAATCATGTACGTACCTCAGGCAGAAGAGAGTACAGGATTACCGTAGATTTTTATCAGGATAATGGGAACGGATACAATGTCCGTCCTATCTATGCAGGTTTTTCTGACGGAAGAGATTATAATGTCCGTCAGGAGGAACTTGTCACAAATTATATTCACAAGTCGGACGGCAAGAAGAGAGTCTGAAAATTTCCAATCATAATTAAATAATAATTATTCGGCATACAAGATGGGTATGCCTGTCTTTGTATGCCTTAAACGGAGGTTTTATATGGGACTTAATATTTTTATAGGCATAATAGGAGCAATAGCGCTTGCTGCAGGAGTATGGTGCTTTTGCGTGGATAAAGGATATTTTCATAATAAAAAAGACATAAACAATATTGACACATACGAGGAAAATGAAAATGAGAAAAACTAAAGTTATATGTACTATAGGTCCGGCGTGTGAGGATGCCAATGTGCTTAGCGGGATGTGCTATGCGGGAATGAACGTTGCGAGACTTAATTTCTCACACGGATCCCACGAGGAACATCAGAAAAAAATAGATCTGATAAAGGCAACAAGGGAGAAACTTGATATGCCTATAGCTATCATGCTTGACACAAAGGGACCGGAGTACAGAATAGGAACTTTTGAAAATGGCAGAATTAAGCTGGATGACGGAGACAGTTTTATATTTACAACTGATGATGTTGTGGGTAATGAGAAAAGAGTTTCTGTCAATTATGACAAACTTATGGAGAATCTTAACGTTGGAGACATAATCCTTGTCAATAACGGACTTGTTATTTTTGAAGTTGAGAAAATAGAAGGAAGTAATGCATATTGCAAAGTTCTGGCAGGAGGAGAACTAAGCAACAAAAAAAGCATGAATTTTCCGGATAAGGTTATGAAACATGATTTTCTCAGTGATCAGGACAAAGAAGATCTTTTGTTTGGAATTAAAAATGACGTTGATTTTGTTGCGGCATCTTTTGTATCATGCAAAAAAGATATAAAAGAGATGCGTGAGTTCCTTGACGAAAACGGCGGTACGGATATTGATATCATTGCGAAGATTGAGAACAGGGCAGGTGTGGATAATATTGAAGATATCTGCGAAATTGCAGACGGCATTATGATTGCAAGAGGCGATCTTGGTGTGGAAATTCCTGCAATTGAGGTTCCTTCTGTCCAGAAATATCTCATTAAGAAATGCAGGCTTCTTGGCAAACGTGTAATTACTGCTACGGAAATGCTTGAGTCTATGATTTATAATCCAAGGCCTACGAGAGCAGAACTTTCAGACGTTGCTAATGCCGTTTATGACGGAACTTCGGCTGTAATGCTTTCCGGAGAAACAGCTTCAGGAAAATACCCTGTGGCAGCAGTGAAAAATATGGTTGATACATTGTCTTTTACCGAGAAAAACATGGATTATGAGAAACAGTTTAAGACAACGGAATTTACCATAAAGAGCAATATTGATGCTGTTTCCCACGCAACCTGTGCAATGGCGATAGACGTTAATGCCAAGTGTATAATTGTTAATTCACTTACGGGAAAGACTGCCAGAATGGTAAGCAGGTTCCGCTGCCCGGTGGATATTATAGGAATGACTACATCACAGAAGGGCTTCAGAAAGCTTAATATGAGCTGGGGCGTAACTCCCGTACTTTGTGAAAAATATGACAATATGGAAGAGATGTTTAACAACGATCTTGTTAAGGCGGAAGAAGTATTTCATCTTGCAAAAGGTGATAATGTAGTGCTGACAGGAGGGCTTGTAGACGGAAATTCCGGAAATACCAATCTGATAAAGGTTGAGAGTATTTAGGTATAAAATATTTAAAGGAATGATTGTCTGTGCAGTCATTCCTTTTTTTAATGTGGTTCTTGTATTAATTGCTGTTTCGCTATAAAATATAAATTAATTACAATATTATATGAAAGATGTGTATGGGATGAAAGAGAAAAGAGTAGAAGAAACAATTGTGGAGCAGATGAGAGAAGTAAGACCTGAGGATCTTAATGGTGCAGACAGGCTTTTCGGCGGGAGACTGATGCAGTGGATTGATGAAGTTGCAGGCATTACAGGTCTCAGATATGCGGAGAATACGGTAGTGACTGCTTCCGTGGATAACCTTAGATTTATAAGAGGGGTTTACCAACATGAAATAGTTGCTCTGATTGGCAGGGTTACTTATGTGGGAAGAACCTCTATGGAAGTAAGGGTGGATACCTATGTTGAGAGTCTCGACGGCATGAGACATCCTGTGAACAGGGCATATCTCACCCTTGTATCTGTTGATAAGAATGGCAAATCAAAAGAAGTACCAAGACTTATTGTTGAATCTGTTGGAGAACAGGCTGAATGGGAAGCAGGAAAGAAAAGAAGCGAACTTAGAAAAACACGAATGAAGGAAGGTTTCTAAAACTCCGTGTATATTGTTTTTAAAGCAACATACAATATCAGAATAAAAAGTAAATACAAGGAGTTTTGATGTGAAAAAAAGAAAAACGTTTGTGCTGACTTTTATTGCGGCAGGTGTAATAATGCTGATTATTTCCTGGTTTGCGGGAAGAATAATATCAAAGAAATATTATTTTTCACATAATAATACTTATAATGAAGAAGGAATGCTGATTGATTCCGTTAATCACCCTTATTATTCCAAAAGACAATGGGGGTACTTTTATAAAATACCACGGACTATCAGGTATTACTCAGATATAACCGGGACAGAAAGAAAAGCAATGGTGTTTCTGCCGGCAGGTTATAGCGAAAACAAATCCTATCCCGTACTCTATCTTTTGCACGGATACGGTGGGAGACACAGCACATGGCGTAATAAAAATGCCCATATTATAATACAGAATCTTATATATTTTGAAGATGTTCCGGAAATGATTGTAGTATGTCCGGACTGCGTTGTAAGCCGTAATGAAGAAGACAGGGATGCCGGTTTTTACGAGACAATCCGGTATTTTGACCTGACAGAAAGAGAAATTATAGATAATCTTATGCCTTATGTGGAAGAACATTTTAATGTACTTACAGGCAGGGAAAATACGGCAATCGCAGGTAATTCCATGGGTGGAAGAAACTCCCTTGCCATTGGATTCAAAAATCAGGATAAATTCGGATATATAGGAGCTTTTTCATCTGTTTCGCCACTTCCGGATGAAAGACATTCCGGCGGTGTTCCGGCACTTCTTGATGAACTGAAACTGGATTCGTCACAGTTTGAATTTCTGATGCTGAGTGTAGGAAAATCCGATAATGTCTGCGGGGATGTAACTTATGCACTTCATGAATATATGACAGAACGTGGCATAAACCATGTGTTCTATGACGTGGATGGTGAACATGAAAACAAGGTGTGGCAGAATTCACTTTATAATTTCTGCAAAAATATTTTTAATCAGGAGTGATTCAAATGAAATTATTACTAAAACAGAGATTTTTTTCGTGGTTTGACAGCTATGACGTGTATTATGAAGATGGCAGTGTGGCTTTTAAGGTAAAGGGAGAACCGGCATGGGGGCATCTTTTAAGAATTTTTGATGCCCCGGGCAGTTATCTTGCCACAGTTAAAGAAAAAATATTTACTTTTATGCCGCAGTTTGAAATATTTTACGGGGATGAATATGTGGGAAATATTCATAAAGAACTAACTTTTTTTAAACCAAAATTCTATTTTGATTTTAACGGCTGGTATGTTGAGGGACATTTTATGGAATGGGATTATGAAATCTATGACGGATACAATAATCTTGTTGCCAACATCAACAAGGAAGTAATTAATTTTACCGATACATATTCCATAGATGTTGTAAATCCGCAGGATGCATTGCTTGTTCTTGCATTTGTGCTTGCAATGGATGCGGAAAAGTGTTCTAGGAATGATTAATAGTATGAATTAAATAATACAGATATGCGCATACTGATAAAAAACAGGAGATGCGTATATGAATGTGAATGATGATACAATAAAACTTCTGCGTGAATGTGACGCAGGTGTTGAGATGGGAATTAAGACTCTCGATAATGTAATTGATGATGTTGAAAGCGATGAGCTTAGAAAAATTCTTGAAAAAAGCAGGGAAACCCATTGTAAGCTAAAGGGCAATATAGCCGAGAAACTGGGTAACTATGGTGATGACGGCAAAGAGCCGGCGGCAATGGCATCATTTTTTGCCAAGGTAAAGTCAGAAGTGAAGCTTATGTCTGAGCATCCGGATGTATCTGCCGCGGAGCTTATTATTGATGGGTGCAATATGGGAATAAGGTCCATATATAAGTATTTTAATAAATATCCTGCTGCCGATGCTGAGATAAAAAGACTTGTTGATGATATCGTTAAGGAAGAGGAAGACCTTTCTGTTAAATTAAGAAAATTTTTGTAATGTACTTTAAGAAAGAGCATTTGTCCGTTGTGGCAAATGCTTTTTTAGATAAATCAATACAAAACAGTCAAAGTCGGTCAAAAATACGCAAGAAAATGAATGAAAATGATTGACTTTGAAACGGCATGGAGTTATAATGAGGCTACAAAGTAAAGAAGGAGGCGAAAGGTAATGATTTACACAGTAACTTTTAATCCGTCTTTGGACTATATAGTGTCTGTCAGGGATTTTAAGCTTGGAATAACCAACAGGACAAGTGATGAACGGATTCTCCCCGGAGGAAAGGGAATTAATGTTTCAACAGTTCTTAAGAATCTTGGAATTGATAACACAGCACTTGGTTTTGTATCAGGTTTTACAGGAGATGAAATCGTAAGAAGACTTGAGAATATGGGCGTTAAGAACGGTTTTATCAGGCTTGAAAATGGATTTTCAAGAATTAATCTCAAACTTAAATCAACTGATGGAACAGAAATTAACGGACAGGGACCGGTTATAAGTAAAGAGAATGTTGAACTTCTTATGGAAAGATTATCACAGCTTAAGGACGGGGATGTTCTTTTCCTGTCAGGCAGCATTCCGGCGGGAATGGATGATGATGCCTACAAGAATATAATGGAACTGCTTAAGGGCAGGGACATTAAGATTGTTGTGGATGCGACGAAGGAACTGCTTGTGAAATCGCTTCCATACGGACCGTTTCTGATTAAGCCTAACAATTATGAACTAGGTGAGATATTCGGAGTAAGGCTTACAACAAGAAGTTCGGTTATCCCGTACGCTAAGAAACTGCAGAATATGGGAGCGAGAAATGTTCTGGTTTCAATGGCAGGAGAAGGAGCGGTATTGGTATCGGATGATGGCCAGGTAATTGACGCACCGGCACCTGAGGGAAAGCTCATTAACGGAGTAGGTGCAGGAGATTCAATGGTAGCCGGATTTATGGCAGGATATCTTGCAAGACACGATTACAACCATGCGTTCTGTATGGGAGTAGCATCAGGAAGTGCCAGTGCTTTTTCGGAAAATCTGGCAACAAAGGAAGAAATAGAAAAAGTGTATAAAACTATAGTATTGGAGGAAAAAGTATGAGAATTACTGATTTACTTGATAAGAGAAGCATATCTCTTACAGCAGCTCCTAAGAGCAAGGAAGAAGCGCTCAACGAAGCTATTGCCCTTATGGCTGAAAGTGGAAAAATCAACGATACTGAAGGGTATCGCAGGCAGGTATTTGCAAGAGAAGAAGAGAGTACAACAGGTGTAGGAGAAGGAATTGCAATACCACATGGAAAATGTGCAGCGGTTAACAGACCGGGACTTGCAGCAATGGTTATAAAAGACGGAGTGGATTTTGAATCACTTGACGGAGAACCTGTAACACTGCTTTTCCTTATAGCAGCACCGGACACAAAGGATAATGTCCATCTTGACGTACTCAGCAAATTATCAATGATGCTTATGGATGAAGAGTTTACAAAGAATTTAAGAAATGCATCAACAGCAGAAGAGTTTCTTGAAATAATAGATAAGGCTGATGAAGAAAAGAAAAGTGTGGACGAAAGACTTTCGGATATTACTAAAGCAGACGATAGCAAGGTAAAAATACTTGCAGTTACATCCTGTCCTACAGGAATCGCCCATACTTATATGGCGGCTGAGGGACTTGAAAAAGCAGCAAAGGCAAAGAATTGTTATATCAAGGTAGAGACAAGAGGTTCCGGCGGTGCCAAAAATGTACTTACAGATAAAGATATTGAAGAAGCTGATTTTATCATTATTGCGGCAGATGCCAAAGTTCCAATGGAAAGATTTGACGGAAAGAAGCTTATTGAGCGACAGGTTTCGGACGGAATCAATAAAGCGGATGAACTTATTGACCTTGCAATTAAAGGCGAAGCACCTGTATATAAGAGCGGAGTCAGATCTGACGATGAAGTTGAGAAAACAACTACAAAAAAAGGAATTGGACATAAGATTTATACACAGCTTATGAACGGTGTTTCACATATGCTTCCTTTTGTAGTAGGCGGCGGTATTCTTATTGCAATATCATTTCTTATTGATGGATTTGCGGTAGATATCAATTCATTGTCTGCTGCTGAAAGAAGCAGCTTCGGAAGCATAACAGATGCAGCGAGACTTTTTAACGAAATAGGTAATGTAGCTTTTAAATTTATGCTCCCCGTACTGGCGGGATTTATAGCAATGGCAATAGGCGACAGACCGGCACTTGCAGTCGGATTCGTAGGCGGCATGATGGCAGCCAACGGAACATCCGGATTCCTTGGAGCACTTGCAGCAGGTTTTGCGGCAGGATATATTGTTTTGTTACTTGTTAAGTTATGCAGTAAACTTCCGGATGCACTGGAAAAGATAGCACCTGTACTTATATATCCGGTTGTCGGTATTCTGGTAATGGGTCTCCTGATGAAATTTGCGGTTGAACCTGTAATGGGTTATATTAACACGGCAATGAACAACGGACTTAAGAGTATGGGAAGCGGAAGCAGAATTGTTCTCGGACTTGTCCTCGGCGGAATGATGGCAATTGATATGGGCGGACCTTTCAATAAAGCAGCATATGTATTCGGAACAGCTTCCATTGCATCAGGCAATTATGATATGATGGCATCAGTAATGATTGGCGGAATGGTTCCACCTTGCGCAATTGCTCTTGCAACTATAATTTTCAAAAACAAGTTCTCAAAGCAGGAGAGACAGTCAGGTCCTACTAACCTGATTATGGGTCTTGCATTCATTACAGAAGGAGCAATTCCGTATGCGGCAGCAGATCCATTCAGGGTTATTCCGGCATGTGTAGTTGGTTCAGGCGTTGCGGGTGCATTATCAATGGCATTTAAATGTACACTCATGGCTCCTCACGGCGGAATTTTCGTAGTACCTGTTATGGGCAATAAATTTATGTATCTCCTGGCACTTGTAATAGGAACTGCAGTATCAACAGTTCTTTTAGGAATTTTAAAGAAAAAACAGACGAATTAGAAAGGAGAAAAACGGTATGAGAGAATTTAAGTATGTTATAACTGATCCGGAGGGAATACATGCACGTCCGGCAGGACTCCTTGTAAAAGCAACAAAAGATTTTGCATGTGACATTAAAATAGCTAAAGACGGTAAAGCAATGAACTGTAAGGCTATATTCGGAATTATGGGACTCGGTGTTAAAAAAGGCAATGAAGTAACACTTACTTTTGACGGAGAAGACGAAGACAAGGCCTACGAGACAGTAAGCAGGTTTATGCAGGAAAATCTTTAAAAGGGAGAGAAACTTATGAAGGTGTATGAAGGTAAAAGTGTATTCAATGGCATTGCCATTGGTAAGATAAAACTGTATTTAAAGGGCGAACAGCAGGTAAAAAGACATAAGGTTACAGATGTTAAAGCTGAGTTGCTAAGATATGAAGAAGCACGTAATAAAAGTATGACGGAACTTAAGGGCCTTTATGAAAAGGCTCTTAAGGAAGTAGGAGAAGCAAATGCCGCCATATTTGAGGTCCATCAGATGATGCTTGAGGATGAGGATTATAACGAATCAGTCCGTAATATAATTGAGTCCCAGGGCGTTAATGCCGAATATGCGGTTGCGGCTACAGGAGACAATTTTTCCAAAATGTTTTCATCCATGGAGGATGAATATATGAAAGAAAGAGCAGCAGATGTAAAAGATATTTCTGAAAGAGTGATATCTGTTCTGAATGGAAAAAGCAGCGGTAATGATACAGGTGATGAAGCATCAATTATTGTTGCGGATGACCTTGCACCTTCGGAGACGGTACAGCTTGATAAGGATAAAGTTTTATCCTTTGTAACGGTTCATGGTTCATTAAATTCACATACTGCAATTCTTGCAAGAACTATGGCAATACCTGCACTTGTCAACACACCTTTGCCCCTTGACGAAGAAATTGATGGTGTAATGGCGGTAGTTGACGGAACTAAAGGTGTTATATATATTGACCCTGACTGTGAGACACTGGAACTAATGAAAAAGCGTAAAGCAGAGGAAGATGAAAAAAGAGTGCTTTTACAGACTCTTAAAGGCAAAGATAATATTACTGTCGATGGACAAAAGATTATGCTTTATGCTAATATAGGCAATATAAAAGATCTTGCCAAAGTTATTCAGAATGATGCTGGCGGAATCGGGCTTTTCAGAAGTGAGTTCATATACCTTGAGAGCAAGGATTTCCCTACGGAAGAAGAACAGTTCATGATTTACAGACAGGTTGCTGAGACAATGGCAGGCAAAAAGGTCATTATAAGAACTCTTGACATAGGCGCAGACAAACAGTGTGATTATTTTAATATGGCACATGAAGATAATCCTGCAATGGGATGCCGCGCCATAAGAATCTGTCTCACAAGGCCTGAGATTTTCAAGACACAGCTTCGTGCACTTTACAGGGCGAGTGCGTATGGCAATATAGCCATTATGTATCCGATGATAACAAGTGTATGGGAAGTGAAAAGAATCAAAGAAATTGCAGATGAAGTAAGGAAAGAGCTTGATGAACAGGGAATATTATACGGTAATCCCGAACAGGGCATTATGATAGAGACACCTGCTGCGGTAATGATAAGCGATGAACTTGCAAAAGAAGTTGACTTTTTCAGTATAGGAACTAATGACCTTACACAATATACTCTTGCAATAGACAGGCAGAATACGGAACTTGATATGTTCTATGATTCACATCATCCGGCAGTGCTTAAGATGATATCAATGGTTATTGACAATGCACATAAAGCGGGAATATGGGCAGGAATATGCGGAGAACTTGGTGCAGACCAGTCACTTACAAAAGAATTCCTTGCCATGGGTGTTGATGAATTATCGGTGTCACCGGGAAGCGTATTACCTATTCGCAAGATTGTTATTGAGACAAATGTTAAGGATTATAAGGCGAAAAAAAATGCTGACAAAACAAAGACATGAAGAAATGGTTAATATTATAAGAGAAAGAGGTAGCGTTACCACGAATGAGATGGCTAAGATACTTGGCATCTCAGAATCAACGGCAAGGCGCGACATTAATTTCCTTGCTGACACCGGCAAAGTTATAAAAGTATACGGTGGAGCTATGTTTGATCCGCAGGATGTGGATACTAAAGAAGATAGTTTTGAACAAAGAATGGATATTAATGCTACTGAAAAAGGCAAGGCAGCAGAAAAGGCACTTGAATTAATTACTCCGGATGATTTTATATATATAGATGCAGGAACTACAACAAAGTATATTGCGGACAATTTTAATATGAATGGCGTAAGAATTGTAACGAATGGCATTGAACATGCCAGAATACTTGCGTCAAAAGGCAATGAGGTAGTCCTTGTGGGAGGCAACGTCAAGATATCTACAGATGCAATTGTTGGAACATTAGCTGTAAATACACTTGATAAATATCATTTTACAAAGGGCTTTTTCGGAACTAATGGCATATCTTCGAAAGCCGGCTATACAACGCCCGATATTAATGAGGCACTTGTTAAGAAAGCAGCGATGCAGAAATGCAGTAAGTCCTTTATTGTATGTGATTCTTCAAAATTTAATACAATAAGTGCCGTAACTTTTGCATCTTTCAGAGAGGCAACCATTGTAACCAATCTGTGTCCTGCAGAATTCTCAAAATATAAAAATATAATAGTATACTGACATTAAAAATCTCAAGGTGTATAATGACCTTGAGATTTTTTTGGGCGAGGTGACAAAATGCAGGTTACGGAAAAAATAAATGCTTTGAGAAAAATCATGGGCGATAGTAATATTGACGCCTATATAATAGTTACTGACGATTACCACGGCTCTGAATATGTAGGAGATTATTTCAAAGAACGTGAGTATATGTCAGGATTTACAGGTTCGGCGGGAACACTTCTTGTCATGACTGATTTTGCCGGACTATGGACTGATGGAAGATATTTTTTGCAGGCAGAGGGAGAACTGTCGGGTACAGGCATAGAACTTATGAAGAGCGGAGAAGCGGACTGCCCCTCAATAGAAGTTTTTTTGTATGACAAATTAAAAGAAAACAGTGTTGTGGGATTTGACGGAAGAACCGTGAATTGTAATTTTTTTAACAGACTAAAAAACAGGCTGGACAGTAAGAAAATTACCTACGCCATGGATAAAGACCTTGTAGATGCAATATGGAAAGACAGACCCGGAATGTCTTCGCGTAAAGTATGGGAACTGGATTATGAATACACCGGAATGTCAAGAAAGGATAAGATTGGACACCTTTTTGAAATAATGGACAAAAACGGGGCTGATGCCATGGTGCTTACTGCTCTTGATGAGATAGCATGGCTATTGAATTTAAGAGGTGATGATATTGAATATTGTCCCGTATTTTTAAGCTTTATGTATATCAGCAAAAAAATAAGCGTCCTTTATGTAAATCGCAGTATTTTAAGCGATGATATTATTAGCGGACTTGCCGATGATGGCATTATAATTAAGGATTACGAGTCAGTATATGACAATCTGGCAGAAATAAGCTCGGAGAAAATCATGATTGACCCTTCAAGTGCCAATTGTTTTATAAAAGAAAATATTGCAATAAACAGCTTTGCATACGAGACGGAAAGCCCTGTTGAGCTTATGAAAGCGATAAAAAATCCTATAGAGACCGAGAATATAGAAAGTGCCCACATAAAAGACGGTGTGGCAGTTACTAAATTTGTTCGGTGGCTGACAGAAAACGTTAAAAAAGGCACTGTAACGGAAATGTCGGCAGCAGAGAAACTTGACGAATTCAGAAAAATGGGAGAGGGTTACCTTGGACAAAGCTTTGCCCCTATCGTCGCATATAAAGAGCATGGAGCAATTGTCCATTATGAAGCTTCAAAAAAGACGGACGTTACCATGAAACCGGTAGGCCTTTGTCTTATTGATACAGGCGGACACTATCTTCAGGGAACAACGGATATAACCAGAACAGTTCCGCTTGGAAAACTGACAGAAGAAGAAAAGAAAGCATATACTCTTGTACTTATGGGTCATTTACGCCTTGCCGCAACGGTTTTTAAATATGGAGTTACAGGCGGAGGTCTTGATATTATTGCAAGGGAACCTTTGTGGGAATACGGAATGGATTTCAGACACGGAACAGGGCATGGCGTCGGATATCTTCTTAACGTGCATGAAGGACCACAGAGAATAAGCTGGAAAAATAATGATGTGGTGCTTGATGAGGGCATGGTTATATCCGATGAACCGGGGTATTACGAAACCGGAAAATTCGGAATACGACACGAAAATCTATTGCTTGTTAAGGCCGATTTACCGGAAACAGAATATGGAAAAATGTGTTATTTTAAAAATCTTACATACGTTCCTTTTGACAAAGAGGCACTTCTGCCAGAACTTATGACAAGCAGGGATATTATGCTCTTTAACAGGTATCAGAAGAACGTATATGAAAGGATATCACCTTATCTTTGCGATGATGATAAAAAATGGCTGGAATCCTACACAAAACCTATAGAAAACTTTACTTTTTGACGGATAAGTGTTATAAATTAATTAGGTATATGTATTTACAGAAAGGAATGATTTTATGAAAGGTATTAATCTCCCGGTAAGAAATTCGGTATCATATTTATTTAATAATCTTAAGACGAATAGTCCTACACAGTCTATTTTTGACTGCCTTACAGAGTATAACAGTATACGTTCGGGAAGTTTTTATAAGCTTGCAAAGAGATATTATTCCAAGAGTATTGACAGTGATACGAAGAGTAAGTTAAAAGATGTTTCGCATAGTATTTCCACATCTACAGCTGATAAGGAGAAACTTTCCAAGCTTAAGGAGAATGTTGAATCATTGTCTGCGTCAGTTGATATACTTACAGAAAGCGGCAGAAAGTCTGTTTTTTCAAAAGACAAGGACGGAAATTACGATACAGAGAAGATTTACAATGCAGTAAGCGGTTTTATTAAGAATTATAACAATGTTATTAAGGAAGCCAAGGATACGGACTCGTCATCCGTTAATACAGCGGCTACCAATATGATGAACAATACGGTTATTAATTCCAAAATGTTAGCGTCAATCGGAATTACGGCAGACGATAACAATATGCTTACGGTTAATAAAGATACATTTATGAAATCCGATATGACTAAAGTAAAATCTTTATTAAATGACAGAGGAAGCTATGGTTATTCATTAAGCGTTAATTCTTCAATGATTGAATTTTCCATAAAGAGTGAAATGAACAAAGCTAATACATATACAAATGTTGGTAATTTTTCTAATAATTACAATTCGGGTTCATTATTTAATTATATGATTTAAGGAGCATTACAATGAAAATAGGCATACTTGGATACGGCAATCTCGGAAGAGGAATAGAATGTGCCGTAAAGCAGAATGATGATATGGAACTTGCAGCTGTATTTACAAGGCGTAATCCGGATACAGTTAAAATATTGACAGAAGGCGTTAAGGTATATCCGGTTTCAGATATTTTGGAACATAAAGATGAAATAGATGTGCTTATCCTTTGCGGAGGCAGCGCTACGGACTTACCTGTACAGACTCCGGAATATGCAAAATATTTTAACGTAATAGATAGTTTTGATACACATGCAAGAATACCTGAACATTTTGACAATGTTAATAAGGCAGCTACGGAAAGCGGACACACGGCACTTATTTCGTGTGGATGGGATCCGGGAATGTTTTCACTTAACAGGTTATATGCCAATGCGATTCTTCCACAGGGTAAGGATTATACTTTCTGGGGCAAGGGCGTAAGCCAGGGACATTCTGATGCAATAAGAAGAGTTGAAGGCGTTAAGGACGGAAAGCAGTATACAATTCCTGTTGAAGCAGCACTTGAGGCAGTCCGTAACGGCGAGAATCCTGAACTTACAACAAGGCAGAAACATATAAGAGAGTGTTTTGTTGTTGCAGAAGAAGGGGCTGACCTTAATAAGATTGAAGAGACAATCAAGAATATGCCTAACTATTTTGCAGATTATGATACGACAGTGCATTTTATTTCGGAAGAAGAACTTAAGGCCAACCACAGTGGTATTCCACACGGAGGTTTTGTATTCAGAAGCGGCATAACAGGATGGAACGGTGAACATAAGCACATTATAGAATACAGCCTTAAACTTGATTCCAATCCGGAATTTACATCATCAGTCATAGTTGCATACGCCAGAGCAATTAACAGACTCCATAAGGAAGGCGTCAACGGCTGTAAGACAGTTTTTGATATAGCACCTGCATATTTAAGTAAGGCTTCAGGTGAAGAACTCAGGGCACACCTTTTATAATAAGAATAAGGAAATGGTATAATGCAGATAGGAAATTATAATATAACAGATAAAGAAATTGACCAGTATATAGCAACACTTGCACCTGAACAGCAGATGTATAAAGACGTTCCGGCATTCAGGGATCAGGTAAAATCACGACTTGAAGAGATTTCTCTTTTTGCGATGGAGGGTGAAGAAAAGCACCTTGATGATACAGAAGAGTATAAGAATACACTTAGTGTTGTAAGAAGAGACGTGCTGGGACAGTTGGCAATGGCTGAGATAATCAATGATGTGGATGTCACTGATGAAGAAGTTAAAGATTATTATGAGAACCATAAGGAACAGTTTGGAAGAGCAGCTTCTGTAAGTGCAAGTCACATTCTTGTTGATTCTGAGGACAGATGTAACGAAATTAAATCCGAAATTGAAAATGGCGGCAAGAGCTTTGAAGATGCGGCAAAAGAATATTCTACATGTCCTTCCGGAAAGAGCGGAGGAAGTCTCGGTACTTTTGGTAAAGGACAGATGGTAAAGGAATTTGAGGATGCTTCATTTAACGGAGAACTCAATAAGATTCTTGGACCTGTAAAGACTAAATTCGGATATCATCTTATAAGAGTGGATGAGAGGCAAGACGCAAGTGTTATGCCTTTTGAACAAGTGGCTGACAAGGTCAAAGCTGCTGCAAAAAGAGCAAAACAGCAGAAAGTATATGACGAGAATGTTGCCAGACTGAGAGCAAAATTTGTCAGATAGAGGAGGAATTGAATGGACTATTATTCTGAAAACAATAATGATAACCGGCAATATTATAATCCGGGATATATTAAAAGGTCAGGCGGAAAAATAGCCGGTTCAGTTATACTCAGTTTTTTCATTGCTATTTTTTTATTTATTCTTCTTGGAATGTCAGCATTTAAACATTTAATGAAAGCTGATAATATTAGGAAAATGGCATCAAGACTTGACTTTAGTAAATTATCATCCGATATCCTTTTTGAAAGTACAGATGATGATGAGTCAATGTCTGATTATCTTTATGAAAAAATTGGTGAGATGAAGGATATTAAAGAAATTCCGAGGGATACTTTTGACGAATTTGTGGAAAAAGACCTTTCACCATATTTTAAAGGATTGCTTGAGGATACAGCAGACGCAATTGTTAACGGAAAAGGCGATATATCCTTTACACCACAGGATATAGCCGGTTTACTTGAAGATACACATGTTGAAGGCATGGAAGACATTAAGCTTTCCGATGCTGATATGTCAGTGATAGAAAGTGCATTTGAGAATGGTAATGTTAAAAGCACAATAGAGCAGATTAACAATGGAACCCTTCTTGAGGAATTTGATATAGCAGGTAAAGTTTTTTCATCACTTGCCTTTATGATTACAGCCGTAATACTGGCATTAATGATTATAGGAGTTGTTATTGTAAACAGACATTATGTCAAGGCACTTTTATTACATATCGGAATACCTTTCCTTATTGTAGGCCTGTTAAGTGCAATGACGACATTTTCAATCGCATCCGTTTCAATGTCAGCAATTAAGGGTGTTGACCATAACCTGGCTGCATTGGTCAGCATATTTAAGGATTCTGTAGTTACCACATTTACATTATTTACTGCCATAGTTGCAGGCCTTGGGCTTGTATTTACGGCAGCGGGATGTTTTGTACCACGCACAAAAGCAGATTCACAGATTTATAATTAATATATTTTAAGACAGTTCGTTTGTACCATCCTGTCTATAAATAAAACCAGGGCTCCCAAAGGGACAGCTCTGCTGTCCCTTTTATTTATAGTTTTAATATTAAGAAAGAAGGCAAATATGTATTCGTTAATATCTGAACACAGTTTTGATGCAGCTCATTTCCTTAAAGGATATGAGGGCAAATGTAGCAATATACATGGACATCGTTGGAGAGTAGTTGTCGAAATTCAAGGTGATGCATTGAAAAAAGACAGCCACACAAGAGGGATGTTAATTGATTTTGATGAGTTAAAAGAGACAATAAAAAAAGAAGTAGATTATTTTGACCATTGTCTGATAATAGAAAAAAATTCATTAAAAGAAAATACCTATAATGCACTTAAAGATGAAGGCTTCAGGATTGTTGAACTTGATTTCCACTCAACAGCAGAAAATTTTTCAAAATATTTTTATGACAGAATAAGTGAAAAAGGTTATCAGGTAAAATGTGTGTCCGTATATGAGACACCAAACAACTGTGCCGTATACGGAGAATGATATGGCAGAATATAAAGTTGTTGAAACATTTGTAAGTATTAATGGTGAAGGAAGAAAAGCAGGTGAACTTGCATTTTTCCTAAGACTTAAAGGCTGTAACCTTGACTGCTCTTATTGTGATACCAAATGGGCAAATAAAGGAGATGCATCCTTTGAAATCATGGATGAAAATGAAATATACGGCCTTATTAAAAAATCAGGAATCCGTAATGTAACTATTACAGGAGGAGAACCATTGTTCCGTAAGGATATGGCAATATTGTTGGAACTGCTTGATAACGATAGGGAATTATCCGTCGAAATTGAGACAAATGGAAGCGTGGACCTGAAACCTTACCTGCCGGTGTGCAAAAATATAAGTTTTACCATGGATTATAAACTTCCAACAAGCAGGATGGAGGAGCAGATGTGCCTTGGAAATTTTGAAATATTAAGGAACATTGACACCGTCAAATTTGTATCGGGAAGCATTAAGGATTTGGAAAAAGCAGAAGAAATCATACAAAAATATGACCTTTGCAAAAGAACAAAAGTATATATAAGTCCTGTTTTCGGGAATATAGATCCTGCTGACATAGTAGAATTTATGAAAGAAAGAAAAATGAATAAAGTTAGGTTACAGCTGCAGCTCCATAAATTTATCTGGGATCCGGATAAAAAAGGCGTGTAACAGGAAAAGAGGCAGAAATGGCTATTGATAGAGAAGCAATTAAAAAGCATATAAGAGGAATACTTATTGCATTAGGTGACGATCCGGACAGGGAGGGCCTTAAGGACACACCTGAAAGAGTGGCAAAGATGTATGAAGAGGTCTTTGAGGGGATGAATTATTCCAACAAAGAAATCGCAGAAATGTTTAATAAGACTTTTGAACAGGGACTTGATACCATAACCGACAGTAAAGATATGGTATTGGTAAAAGATATTGATATTTTCAGTTATTGTGAACATCATCTTGCCCTCATGTATGATGTGAAAGTTTCCGTAGCATATATTCCCAACGGCAAAGTAATCGGTTTAAGCAAAATCGCAAGAATTGCCGATATGGTGGGTAAACGTCTGCAGCTGCAGGAAAAGATTGGCAGCGACATAGCAGAAATTATGGAAACGGTAACGGAGTCGGAAGACATTGCCGTGTATATTGAAGGCTGTCACAGCTGCATGACAGCAAGAGGTATAAAAAAGAATAACAGTAAGACCGTTACCACAACATTCAGAGGCGAATTTTCAAAGGATAAACTACTTCAGATGAAATTCCTTATGGGAATTAATAACAGACCTGCAGATTAAGAAAGGAGAAATTATGAGAGCATTGGTATTATCAAGCGGTGGAGTTGACTCTACCACATGCCTTGGCATGGCTGTTGATAAATACGGCAAAGAAAATGTAGTATCTTTATCTGTATTTTACGGACAGAAACATACAAAAGAACTTGAAGCTGCAACAAAAGTGGCCAAATATTACGGAGTTGAACATATGGCAATAGATTTATCGCTTATTTTTAAGGACAGCGATTGTTCACTTTTGTCACATTCAACAGAAGAAATCCCACATGAAAGTTATGCTAAACAGCTTGAAAAGACTGACGGAAAGCCTGTGTCAACTTACGTACCTTTCAGAAACGGACTTTTTCTTGCAACAGCGGCAAGTATTGCTTTATCAAAAAAATGTGATGTTATATATTACGGGGCACATGCGGATGACGCTGCGGGCAATGCTTATCCCGATTGCAGTGAGGTATTTTATAATGCCATGAATACCGCTGTTTACGAAGGAAGCGGCAGGCAGCTTAAGATAGAGGCACCCCTTGTTACATGGAATAAAGCAACGGTTGTTAAAAAAGGATTGGAACTTAAAGTTCCTTATGAGCTTACGTGGAGCTGTTACGAGGGCGGGGATAAGCCTTGCATGAAGTGCGGCACATGTATAGACAGGATGAAAGCATTTGAAGCAAATAATGTAAAAGACCCGGTTTTAGGAGAATGAATATGAGTGGCAGAAGCAAAGAAGAAACAGAAGGCGTAACCCTTTTAGGAAACCAGAAGGTAAAATATGCCGATAATTATGCACCTGAGGTGCTTGAAACCTTTATTAATAAACATCAGGACAATGACTATTTTGTCAAATTTAACTGTCCTGAATTTACAAGTCTTTGTCCTATAACGGGACAGCCTGATTTTGCAACCATAACAATATCTTATGTACCTGATGTAAGAATGGTGGAAAGCAAATCACTGAAGCTTTATCTTTTCAGCTTCAGAAATCACGGCGATTTTCATGAAGACTGTGTTAATATAATCATGAAAGACCTGATTAAACTTATGGAACCGAAATATATAGAAGTGTGGGGCAAATTTACTCCAAGAGGAGGCATAAGCATTGACCCTTACTGCAACTACGGAAAGCCCGGAACAAAGTGGGAGAGGATTGCCGGAGACAGAATGGCAAACCATGATATGTATCCCGAAAAAATTGATAACAGATAGAGTTAATTAAATCTTAACCTGAACCGATATAAAAAGTATAACAGGCAAAAGGATTTGCACACATAATACAAGGAGGTCATATATGGACGTTAATGTTTCAGGTAGTGTATCATCTACAAATACGTATTCAGACTATTCTTCTTCAAAGACAGCAGAGAAGAAATCATCTGAGTCTAAGGAAGATAAGGCTGCGGTATATGAGAAATCAGAAGTTAAGTCAAGTGCTACATACTCAATAAGCAAGATGAGTGAGAGCGACAGAGCAGCTCTTGTGCAGAAGCTTAAGCAGGACCAGGAAGACAGACAGAACCAGCTTACAAGTCTTGTACAGAAGATGTTTAATAATCAGGGTGCTACTTATGACAGTATCTGGAAGATGCTTTCAAGTGGGAAGTTCACAGTGGATGCACAGACTAAGGCACAGGCACAGGCTGACATTTCCGAGGACGGTTATTACGGAGTCAAGCAGACATCGGAGAGAATGTTTGATTTTGCCATGGCTCTCGCAGGTGATGACGTTGATAAGATGAAGGAAATGCAGGCGGCTGTTAAGAAGGGTTATGAACAGGCAGAAAAGACATGGGGCGGTAAGCTTCCGTCAATCTGCAGTGAAACACTGGATGCGGTTAATAAGCTTTTTGATGACTACTACAAGTCAAAATCTACAACAACAGAATAATATGCATGTGGCCACTTCAATGTGGCCCTTGTTATATACGGAGGATAGAGATGTCACGTTTAATAGGATGGAATGCGTTCGGAGTAATACTTAGTATAATAATTGGATTTATACCTTCGATAATTGCATTTGTAAAACAGAATATATACAAAGGACAGGTTGTTTTATATCAGGGAATAGTTTTTGTTATTAATCTTGCAATATGTATTCTGCTGAATATTTTGCCTAGAATTATTGTTTTTAACATTATAAGAAATATATGGGATGTTGTATTTGCTGTAATCTGGATATATTTTCTTGTCCATGCAATCAAGGATAAGGAAATGCCAAGACCATAATGCTCTTTTGCTTGACTTTTTTTTAACATACTATAAAATTAATACTATAAATATTTTAGAGGTAACAGGCAATGAGTAAGATTATTTTAACAGGTGACAGACCAACCGGAAGACTTCATATCGGTCATTACGTTGGTTCACTTAAGAGAAGAGTTGAATTACAGAACTCCGGAGAATATGATAAAATTTATATAATGATTGCAGATGCCCAGGCATTGACAGATAATTACGATAATCCGGACAAAATCAGGGAGAACATTGTGGAAGTAGCACTTGATTATTTATCATGTGGTATTGACCCTGAAAAATCAGTTATATTTATACAGTCAATGGTTCCGGAACTTACGGAATTAACTTTTTATTATATGAATCTGGTTACGGAAGCAAGACTTCACCGTAATCCTACAATCAAGAGCGAGATAGAGATGAGAGGCTTTGGCGGGACAATTCCTGCCGGATTTTTATGCTATCCTATCAGTCAGGCTTCTGATATTACAGCATTTAAAGCAACAACGGTTCCTGTAGGAGAAGACCAGATGCCTATGCTTGAGCAGGCAAGGGAAATCGTTAATAAATTTAATACAATTTACGGTGAGACACTTGTCGAACCACAGATTCTTTTACCTGACAACAAGGCTTGTTTAAGACTTCCGGGTACGGACGGCAAGGCTAAGATGAGTAAATCTCTGGGCAACTGTATTTATCTTGCAGACACAGAAGAAGATGTACGCAAGAAGGTTATGTCCATGTATACCGATCCTAACCATCTTAAAGTTGAAGATCCGGGACAGGTTGAAGGCAATACGGTATTTACTTATCTTGATGCTTTCTGTAAGGATGAGCAATTTGCAAAATTTTTACCTGATTATGCCAGCCTTGATGAGTTAAAGGCACATTACCGCAGAGGCGGACTTGGAGATGTCAAAGTAAAGAAGTTCCTTAATAATGTAATGCAGGAAGAACTGGCTCCGATAAGGGAGAGAAGAAAATACTGGGAAAAGAATATTCCTGAGGTATATGATATCTTAAAGAGAGGCAGCGAGGAAGCACAGAAAGCAGCTGCAGAGACCCTTAAAGAAGTTAAAGCGTCTATGAGAATTAATTATTTTGAAGACGGCGCACTTATCAATGATACAATGAAAAAATATATGTAAAAAATAACACCGTGATTAGTCTTTGTGAGGCTTATCACGGTGATTTTTTATCTTTTTAAAGGGATAGTGCAGTCAAGACCGCTTGTATATGAAAGGTTGCCAAGTTCCTTAAGAACCGCAGGGGAATTGTCCGGTATTCTGTTGTAGGAATTCAGTAATGCGCAGTCCATAAGTTCTAAGGCATTCACATATTTAGGGATTTTACCATCCATAATATCAAAAACGGACTGGGTGGAGGTGATTGTGTCATCCCATGGGTTATACCACTCTTCGTGAGCCTCATTGCAGGAATCCTTAGAATGGGTTACATCGTTAATCAGAAGAGGGGATAAAAATGGATGATGGAACGTCATATCCTCGATTTTACTGATTACCTTGTGCTTATTGGCTTTTTTATCCATAATTATGCTGCTTTCAATCTTAAATGATATAACGGCCGCTTTAATCATTCTTATGGAAATATCAATATCGTATGTAGCTAAAATTGCCTTGTGAAGAAGCCTTGCAATGGCATCCTGTTCTTTTGGTGTGATATCTATTGCTTTTTTGTGATTCAGTTCAGTTAAGCTCATGCCTTTGTAATGCATGAGGACTTCCCGGTCAATATCCGTTTCAAGACCGAAATGCACACCGAGAACTTCTTTGTCAGGCTTTGTGGTTACCCTGCAGTATACATAAGGATGAATAGCCGAATCCAGCAGATAGTGGCCTATAAAGCCTTGGATATATGCGTTGCAGGTCTCATAGTCTTCAAGTTCTTTTATTGTTGAGCAGGCAATTATAAGCTGGTTAAAAAATTCGCCTGTATTTTCCTTATGCATTTTGTTGGCAATATTAGGAAAAAGACCTGATGAAGTGGGAAGAAAGTAAAAAAACAGGTCGGGTCCCTGAAGCCCAAGTGAATAAGCTTTATTGTGTTTTCTTATAATATCCTTGGCATTTCCTTTAGGTAAACCATGAAATGCGTTAATTCCAAAAATATGATGCGTTACAAATCCTGGCATAGCTCTGCCTCCTTAACATTTATCTTATAACAGTATAAACCTTTTGCTTATTTTGTAAACACTCATTTACTTGAATTATTTTATTTCATTTGATAGAATATGGATTTGAAATGAATGAAATTGTAAAGAGGAAAAAATAATGGCATACAAAATTCTGGCATTTGATATTGACGGTACATTAACCAACTCTCAGAAAATAATTACGGAAGAGACCAAGAGAGCTATTTTTGCTGCAATGGACAAAGGCTGCAAGGTTCTTATCGCATCAGGCCGTCCTGTCAAGGGATTAAGAGGATATGCAGAGGAACTTCACCTTAAGGAAAACGGCGGTTATATTCTTTCGTTAAACGGAGGGTATATAATGTCCTGTGCCGATGAAAAGGTACTTTATGATGTAAAGGTACCAAAAAAATATTACAAGGAAATATATGAACTTTCTAAGAAACACGGCGTTAATCTTCTGACATATCAGGGTGAGACCGTTATCTCTGAAGATATAGATGACGAATATCTTGATATTGAAGCAAGACTTAACGGATTACCTAAGAAGAAAGTGGACAATCTGTATGAGTATCTGGATTTTGAAGTTAATAAGTTCCTGATGACAGGAGACGGAGATTATCTTGCCGAGGTTGAAAAAGATGTATATGATAAACTTCACAATAATCTTGACGTATACAGATCGGAACCTTTTTTCCTTGAAATCCTGCCAAAGGATGTTAATAAAGGAAAGGCTCTTGAAGCACTGTTAGCCATTCTCGGGGTAGACAGGGATGAACTTATGGCATTCGGAGATGGCTATAACGATAAAACAATGGTAGAATATGCAGGGCTTGGTGTTGCAATGGGCAATGCCAAAGATGTGGTAAAAGAAGCTGCAGATTACGTTGCTCCTACAAATGACGAGGATGGTATCGTAGAGGTAATCCATAAATTTATACTGGACTAAAATGCTTTAAAGTGTTAAACTGATGTAGTAAAAAAGTTAGAAACAGGTGGACATTATGAGCAAAAATGTAAGAACCAGTCAGGTAGATCATTTGTATGAAGCTATACTTTGTCTGAAAGATAAATCGGAATGTTATGCTTTTTTTGAGGATATATGTACCGTTAAGGAAATAGAGACAATTTCGCAACGATACGAAGTAGCTAAGATGCTTAGGGAAAACAGGACATATATTGATATTGCGGAAGCTACCGGGGCATCCACTGCAACTATAAGCAGGGTAAATCGTTCCCTTAATTATGGCTGTGACGGATATGATATGGTTTTTAAACGCCTTGACGAAGAAAAAAAAGACGAATAATCAGGCCATTAATAAATTTTTAGTGACATTTTATTTTATATAGGTTATAATTTAACGGAAATAACTAATTAATGTGTGGAGGTACAGTTAGATGGGAATTATTTCAAGATTCAAAGATATTATGTCAGCTAACATTAATGCATTGCTTGACAAGATGGAAGATCCTGAGAAGATGGTAGACCAGTATCTCAGAAATCTCGAAAGTGACCTTGGTAAGGTTAAGCAGGAGACAGCATCAGTTATGGCTGATGAACAGAGAGCCAAGAGAGAACTGGATGCATGCAATGCACAGATTGATGAACTTCAGAAGTATGCCGAGAAGGCAGTAGTTGCCGGTAATGATGAGGATGCAAGGAAGTTCCTTGAACAGAAGCAGACTCTTGTAACTAAGCAGCAGGCATTACAGCAGACATACAATCTTGCGGCAGACAACGCTGACAAGATGCGTCAGATGCATGATAAGCTTGTTAATGATATCAGCACTCTTAATGCCAGAAGAGATACAATCAAGGCTAAGATTAAAGTTGCCAAGGCACAGCAGACAGTCAATAAGATTGGAGCAAGTGTTGCCGGAGCAGACAAGAATCTTTCAGCTTTTGATAAGATTGAAGCTAAGGCAGATAAGATGTTAGATGAAGCTAACGCAATGGCAGAGCTTAATCAGTCAGGCAGAGACAATACAGTTGAGAACCTTAAGGATAAATATACAGTTTCTTCACCTGCGGTTGATGATGAATTAGCAGCTATTAAAGCTAAAATGGGAATGTAGTTTATATTACATAAGACATCAATTAAGAGGCAGCAGCCTTTGAATCGGGAGCCCGGCGGGCTCCCATTTTGTTATGGCGACGAGTAAAATGTAAAATGATACAAAGCCCAATGCTTGAATTAAGGACTTTGTATCATTTTATATTTGATGACCGCTAATCATCGAGCCGCCAGGCGAGATGAGGAGCGACTTGCCGCTGCAAGATGATTACGAGGAGAACGTAAAATATGAGCATATATGATAAGCTTAACGAACAACAGAAAGAAGGCGTTTTTACAACAGAAGGTGCCGTTCTGATTCTTGCGGGTGCCGGCTCAGGAAAAACGGGTGTGCTTACCCACAGGATAGCCCATCTTATAGATGATTTAGGTGTGAACTCCTACAATATCCTTGCGATAACTTTTACCAATAAAGCGGCAAAAGAGATGAAAGAAAGAGTTGACAGACTGGTGGGAATGGGCGCCGATTCAGCATGGATTATGACTTTTCATGCTGCCTGTGTAAGGATTCTGCGAAGATATATATGCAGAATAGGATATGACAATAATTTTACCATTTACGATACGGATGACCAGAAAAGCGTCATAAAAGATATTTTAAAAAGAAAAAACCTTGATCCTAAACAGTACAAGGACAGAACTATTTTATCTGTTATTTCCAATGCAAAGGACAATCTTATTTCTCCGGATGACATGTATCAAAGCTCGGGCGGCAATTACAATACCATGAAAACGGCAGAAATCTACAGGGAATATCAGGAACAGCTTAAGAAAAATAATGCGGTGGATTTTGATGATATTATAGGCCTTACGGTAAAACTTTTTAACGAAGATAAAGAAGTATTAAGATATTATCAGGAACGCTTCAGATATATAATGGTTGATGAGTATCAGGATACCAACAGGGCACAGTTTAACCTTATAAGACTGCTGGCAGGAGGCCACGGTAATCTTTGCGTGGTAGGTGATGATGACCAGTCAATTTACAAATTCAGAGGAGCGGATATAAATAATATCCTTGATTTTGAAAAATATTTTAACGACGCTAAAATCATCAAACTGGAGCAGAATTACCGATCAACCCAGAAAATCCTCGATGTAGCCAACGAAGTTATCAAAAACAATGCGGGACGTAAAGACAAGAGACTTTGGACATCAGTTAAAGACGGAACAAAAGTCATTTTTAACGTTTATGAAAATGGATATGAAGAGGCGAGAGGCATAGCAGAGGATATTGCCCACAGACATCTCCATGATAGAAAAGATTACAGTGATTTTGCCATACTTTACAGAACCAATGCACAATCACGTTCCCTGGAAGAAAAACTCATAGAAAAAAACATTCCATACAGGATATACGGCGGCATAAATTTCTACGCAAGAAGAGAGATAAAAGATATTCTTGCTTATTTAAAGACAATTGACAATGCAAGGGATGACCTTGCCGTTAAAAGGATTCTTAATGTACCGAAACGTGGAATTGGGGCAACTTCTGTCGCGAAAGTAGATGATTACGCATACGAAAACGATATCACTTTTTATGTTGCTCTAAGACAGGCAAAAGAAGTACCGGGCCTGCAAAGAGCCGTATCGAAGGTGGAAGGCTTCGTAACCCAGATAGAAATTTTAAAATCCAAATCCCAGTATATTGGTGTGGGAAAATTAATTGAAGAGATAATCGAAACCGTGGGTTACAGTGACTACATTGATGCCGAAAGCGAATCTGATGAACAGGCAACGGAAAGACGTCAGAATATAGACGAACTGATTTCAAAAGCCGTCCAGTATGAAGAAACGGTGGATGAACCGTCACTTTCAGGTTTCCTTGAAGAAGTTGCCCTCGTTGCGGATATTGATAACCTTGATGAAAATAATGATATGGTTTCGCTTATGACAATACATAGTGCAAAAGGTCTTGAATTTCCTATAGTATATCTGGCAGGAATGGAAGATGGACTTTTCCCAAGCTATATGAGCATTTCCACAGGTGACGAGTCCGACATTGAAGAAGAAAGAAGACTCTGCTATGTGGGAATTACGAGAGCAAAAGAAACACTTATTATGAGTGCTGCAAGGATGAGGACTGTGCGCGGTGAGACCCAGATGAACAGAACATCAAGATTTGTAAGAGAAATCCCTAAAGAGCTTCTTGCTGAAAGTGCACAGATGTTGAAAAAAAATTCAGAATATTCCTCTATTACGGGAAAAGACCACATGGAGCTGCCTGTAAGAAAACGTGGACAGGTTGCATTTAACTCTTACCAAAGAGAGGCAATTTCCAATACCGTTTTTGATAAAAAGACTGATTCTGTCCCTGATTATGTCGTAGGAGACAGGGTACGCCACATAAAATTCGGTGAAGGAACGGTTGCGGATATGATTAACGGTGGCAGGGACTACGAGGTAACAGTTGATTTTGATACTGCAGGACGAAAGAAAATGTTTGCCGGTTTTGCAAAATTAGTTAAAATTTAAGGAATTAACTATAGAAATATGTATAAAATAGTGGTAAAATATATCTATAATATTATCTATACTATTTAATAGGAGGTTTAGATTATGGAAGAACAGAAATCTAAGAATAAATTATTAAAAGTTTTCGCAATCATTGGAGTAATAGCAGCAGTTGCAGGTGCTGTAATTGCGCTTTGCAAATATTTTAAACCTGATTATCTTGAAGATTATGAAGATGATTTTGAAGATGATTACGAAGACGAAGACGAAGAAGAATAATCTTTGCTAAAGTGAAAAGAGGTGGAACATCCGGCCACCTCTTTTTTTGCACGTTATATAACAGAATTTATCCCATTAACTATATAAAACAATTGGAGGACGAATGAATCACAAAGCTAGAAATGAACTGATAGAAGTTATAAGCGGTCTGGTTATGCTTGTTGCCGGTATTTTTCTTATTGTATCAAAGACGAAGATTATCTCAGGATTCCTTGGAGGCAATGATACATGGAGAAACTGGCAGAGATTAGTTGCATTATCTCCACTTATCGTTGGCATCATCATGATGATAATCAAGCCAAAACTCAGAGTGTCCAAAATAATTTCGTTTGTCGGCGTTATGACGATAATAGTAATTCTTTTTATTGACACGACAATTATTATAGTCAAAGAAATAAAAGCATTTGAATTGATAATGGATTTAATTCTCATTGTTGGAGGAACTGCCATTATATTTTTTGCCCTGTTTTCAAACAGAAAAAAGACAAAAAAGGAGATATGAATGAAAAAAGGTGAAATATACGAGGGAAAAGTTACTGAAGTTAATTTCCCTAATAAAGGAAAAGTTGAATGTGAAAATGGTACGGTTACTGTCAAGAATGTAATTCCCGGACAGAATATCCGTTTTATGATTAATAAAAAAAGAAGCGGCAAATACGAAGGCAGATTGTTGGAGGTGCTTGAAAAATCACCCCTTGAGTCCGTTACGGACATCTGCCCTCATTTCGGTGTCTGCGGCGGTTGTGCATATCAGTCGGTATCTTATGAGAACCAGCTTGCAATCAAAGAAGGCCAGGTTAAAAAACTCATTGACAATGTCTGTTCTGATTATGAGTTTTTAGGTATTACAGGCAGTCCTGTAACAACAGCCTACAGAAATAAAATGGAATTTACTTTTGGTGATGAGTTTAAGGACGGCCCACTTTCTTTGGGACTTCACAAAAAGAACAGTTTTTATGATATTTTAACGGTTACCGGCTGTAGAAATATAGACGAGGATTACAGTAAAATTCTCAAGATTACCGTGGATTATTTTAATGAAAAGAAACTTCCTTTTTATCACAAAATGACACACGAGGGCTACCTTCGCAATCTTCTTGTCCGCAAGGCATACAAAACAGGCGAGATAATCATTGATATCATCACATCCACACAGATTGATTTTGACCTTTCCGAGTATGTTGAACTTTTGAAAAAAGCAGATTACAAGGGTACTCTTAACGGAATTTTACATACCGTAAACGATTCCCTTGCAGACGCGGTAATTAATGAGGGAACTAAAGTCCTTTACGGCAAGGATTACATATACGAGGAACTTCTCGGTCTTAAGTTCAAAATAACACCGTTTTCTTTTTTCCAGACAAACTCTCTTGGAGCAGAGGTGCTTTACACCAAAACCAGGGAATTTGTAGGAGAAATAGACAACCAGGTTGTATTCGACCTTTACAGCGGTACCGGCACCATCGCCCAGATTCTTGCACCAGTCGCAAAAAAAGTTGTTGGTGTTGAAATCATTGAGGAGGCTGTTGTTGCCGCCAGGGAAAACGCCCGCCTTAACGGTCTTGACAACTGCGAATTTATTGCCGGCGATGTTCTTAAAGTAATAGACGATATCAAGGACAAGCCCGACATGATCGTTCTTGACCCTCCAAGGGATGGCATCCATCCTAAGGCAATAGACAAAATCATCGATTTTGGCGTCAACAAGATAGTATACGTTTCCTGCAAGCCTACAAGCCTTGCCAGGGACATTGAGATTTTCGAGGCAAGAGGCTACAAGGTTAAGAAAGTGTGCTGCGTGGATATGTTCCCAGGGACGGGGCATGTGGAGACGGTGTGCTTGATGTCAAGAAAAGAGAAATAAATAGCGAAAAGTGGCGTATTTCCTGACTTTTTCGAAAGCTGGGATTAGAAGCCTAACTTCTGAAAAGGCTCGGTTGTTTTATATGGAAACATATCTACTGCGAAAATGTGTGTCAGGTTGTAACCTCGGATTAGATAACGCAAATTGAGTGAGTGGATTAGATGCCAGGTATTTTTAGTAAGTTCTGAAAACTGACAATAAATCCGGCAACTCGATACTAAGGGCATTTTAGGACAGTTGAATAGATGTTATAAAGTGAAATAAAAATTTGAATTTGTAAAGTTTATTACTGAAATAATGAATGGAGAGTTGGTATAATCATGGATTTAGATGAGTATTTTAAACCAGATATTTCACAAAGAGTTGAAATATCAAATGGAAAGTATAGATTATTTGACCTAAAAGAAAGGGGGGAAGGAAGAACAAAAATGGCTCATGAACAGGTTATGGCATCTCCTGTTCCAATGGATATGGTTTTTAATTATATTAATGAGTTCTTAAACCAACTTGTTGATAAACCAATTTCTCTTTCAAAGTCAGGTTCAATTGTTTTGGATGGACAGGATGAAGATATAATCGGTCATGGTATTTGGATTAGAGATACATTTAAATGGATACCACAATCATCAAAACCGCCATATTTGAGTAATGACAAAAAATATACGATAATACAAGAACGATTTAATCTTGGATTTCAAAAAGATATAGTGTGGCTCAAATTTACTGAAGATGGTTATGTGGGTGTTGTAGCTGATAGTTCAGATATTAATCATTCGTATACAAATACGGCTGGGAGATTATTGCGTGAGGTTAATAAAACATGGGATACTTCAAATTTGTTTATTTTTCCGATTACATCTGCAATGACCAAGCATAAAACCCGAAAACAGATAGAAACAGGTATTGGAAAATATTTAATTTATAAAGGGGTACCTATAATAGATTTCTATTCTCACAATAACTTTTAATAGACAATTAATTTATAGTTTATTGGAGTACAATAGAAAACGTTTAATCTGATTACTTGATACTAAGAGCGCTTTCGGACAGTGGAATAGATGTTACGTGAGTTTTGTATTTAGGAGGTGTGTTTGTATATTGAATATACGAGATAGGATTAAAGCAATTGATGATGAATATTCAGAGAATGAAATCTTCTTAGAGCATGGATTGCTTAGTTTAATGCTATATGAACCGATTCAGTATAAAAAACTTATTGTTGATATAAATATTGAAAGAGATAAATGTACAGCTACAGAAGATAGAAAGAGATTCATTTATCTATATAAGCAAGTCTATTTTGCACAAAGAAAAAAAATAAAAGCTATTTTAGCAGGGATAGAGGATAGGACTGCAGTCATATACCTAGAGCCATCGAAGAAAGATATGATTAGGCTTTGGGGAGATACTCGGCAGTATGATGATTCGATTTCGAATGCTGAAAACATTTATCGCTATGCTGCAGCATGTATTAGGAGAGCACTTGGTGATACAGAAGAGGAGATTTATATACTCAGATATTATCCATCTGTTTATTATAATTATCCGGAATCTTATATTGGTGGAGAGTTTTATTATCGCTATGAGAATGAAGTGATAATATATAATAAAGTATGAATACATTAATTCAGATGATGTGTTTATCAAACCGGGTATTCTTATGATAGATACACCGCTTCTGGGATTTGATGAAAACGAGGATGGAATCCAAGGAGCAACATTAAAGGATGGATTATACCTGTACTTCATCAATCATAAAAGCGCAGGCCAAGTCATTATCGAAGACAACTTAAATGTTATGCCAGATATAGATTTGCAGGCTGCCGGAGCAAAGGTAACTACGTATCATAAAGACGAAAAGGACGGTCACGTCTACGGATTTATGCCAAGTTGGAGGAAAGACCTCCCAAAGGAGACAGAATGAAACTTTCATATAAAAAATTATGAGTAAAACTTGTAGAACAAGATATGAAGAAAACTGAATTTGCTAAAAAAGCAGAAATCAGTTCTGCTTCAATTGCGAAGCTCGGCAAGGGAGCCAATATTACAACTGATGTGCTCCTTAAGATTTGCGAGTATTTGAACTGCGATATTGCAGATATTGTTGAGGTTGTACCAGACGACGATACAACCGATGAAACCACAGAATCCGAATAAACGGACATCTGTGATATTAGAATACAATTGGATGACTATAATCGAGAATGTCATTGAACATTGATAATGCTTTTGGAGGAATTATGGCAAAACAAGTTAAATCTAAACAACGTGTTGCTGACCATGGTGAGGTATTTACTGCCGAACGTGAAGTAAAGGCAATGTGTGATTTGGTTGCTGATGAGTGCCTGCGTATTGATTCCAGATTTCTTGAACCGGCTTGTGGTGAGGGAAATTTTCTGGTTGAAATACTTGCTCGTAAACTTGCAGTAGTCAAATCAAAATATAAGAAAAGTCCATATGATTACGAGAGAAATGCTATATTGGCTCTTACGAGTATCTATGGAGTAGATATCCTGCTGGATAATGCTCAGTCTTGTCGTGAGCGCTTGTTCAGACAGTGGGATAAAGAATATCGAGCAGTGTGTAAGAAGGAAGCAAATAATCAAGCAAGAGATGCTGCTTTATACATTCTTACAAAAAACATTATTTGCGGAAATGCACTGAGTTTAATGCAGGTTGATGAGAATCAGCAGGACACTGATAAACCAATCATATTTGCAGAGTGGACTTTCCCATTTAATGATTACAGAATCAAGCGCAGAGACTTTAGACTTGATGTGCTTTTGAAAGAGAACAAAGATGATGAAAACTATGACGGACAATTTCAATTATTCAGTGATGATGCAATGGGATTTGAGAACTGGATGACTGACCCGGTGACCAATGAGTTGGTTCCAAAATCGGTCGCTGAATATCCGTTAATGCACTATAAGGAGGTAGTAAATAATGGTTGATACAGGACTTTTCGGAACAATATACAATCCGGATGTACTTACATGTCTTGCGAATTTATCAAATGATGAGGTTTTTACACCTCCAGAAGTTGCAAATCAAATGTTAGACATGCTACCACAAGAATTGTTCGCTAATCCAGATTCAAAGTTTTTAGACCCAGCGTGTAAAAGTGGTGTATTTCTTCGTGAAATTGCCAAAAGACTTCTAAAAGGATTAGAACCACAAATACCGGATTTACAAGAGCGAATTGACCATATTTTTCATAATCAATTGTATGGTGTAGCGATTACCGAATTGACAAGTTTATTAGCGCGAAGAAGCGTTTATTGTTCTAAATATCCAAATAGTGAATACTCTGTTTCAAAATTTGAAGATGCACAGGGAAATATTAGATACAAGCGAATTCAGCACAGATGGCAAAACGGAAAATGTATTTTTTGCGGAGCATCAAAAGCAGAATATGATCGTTCGGATGATTTAGAAACACATGCTTATGAATTTATACATATGCTTAAACCGAAGGAGATTTTTAATATGAAATTTGATGTTATTATATCTAATCCACCTTATCAGATGTCAGATGGTGGTGGTGACGGTAGTAGTGCCCAGCCTATATATCAGAAATTTGTTCAGCAAGCGAAAAAACTTAATCCGACATATATGACGATGATTATTCCAGCGCGCTGGTATTCAGGCGGAAAAGGTCTAGATGATTTTCGCGCTGAAATGTTGAATGATGAGCGATTGTCTATCATTCATGACTTTCCAGAAACATCAGACTGTTTTCCGGGAATAAACATTCGTGGCGGTGTATGTTATTTCTTATGGGATAAAGCGCACAAAGGTGACTGCAAGATTGTTAATCACAAGCAACAGGATATTAATGAAATGTCTCGACCTCTTTTGGAAAAAGGTGCAGCTACATTTATAAGATATAATGCAGCGGTTTCTATTCTTGATAAAGTAACTTCATTTCATGAGGAAACTATGGATAACAGAGTTAGTGCCAGATTGCCATTTGGAATTCCTTCAAATTTTAGCGATTACGTTTTAACTCCTGATGCAAAACATAGCGTAATACTATACAGAAGTGAAAGAAGTAAAAATGCAGACAAAAAAGTTTATGTTGCACCAATTCACATTACAAAGAATTATGAGTGGAAGGATAGCATGAAAGTTCTTGTTTCGAAGGCTAGTCCTGGAGGTGACGAATATCCACATTCCATTATTTCTGCACCTGTTTTGGCAGACAAGAATTCTGTGTGTACTGAGACATATCTGATTGTTGACTTTGTAAAATCAGAAGCAGAAGGACGAAATTTGATTTCATATATGCAGACTAAGTTTTTCAGATTTATGATGTCCCTCATAAAGAATACTCAAAATATTTCTAAAGGAGTGTTTGCTTTTGTACCTGTTCAAGATTGGTCTAAATCATGGACTGATGAAGAACTTTATGCAAAATACGGAATCACTGACAATGAAATAGCATTTATTGATTCAATGATTCGTCCGATGGAGGTTGAAGAATGATGAAATTACATACAACGTCTAGAGATGGAAAACTGTACAAGGCTTATGCTATATACGAAAATGAAATAGTTACTGTTCTTAAGGGCAGTAAGATAAATAGAAAAAGCAATGCTACCGCAGAGATAAAGCGTACTGCAGAAACGCTTAGAATGAATAATGATTTGTTTGATGACAATGATATTTTGAAAGAAGACATAACATTTAAGAGTTTGTCTACTGCAGCTACATTTGTCACAGGTAGAGTTGCTAATGGAAGGATTGTTTGGAAAACAGATGATGGAAAGTATGTGAAGTTTTATCTAGGTAAGTAAAGGAGGAAAATAGTATGGCAGATTTTTTCGCTCCGAGACCGGAGGTTACACCAACAATATATGCGTATGAGCTTATTGATGTAGCCTCTCATAGAGGTTATTTAAAAGTTGGTTATACAGAGCGTGATGCTGAAACACGAGTAGCAGAGCAGATGCATACCTCTGCTGTGCCTTATAAAATTGTTCTTAAGGCATCAGCTATGCGTCCTGATGGCTCATGTTTTACAGACCACGATATTCATGCAGTATTAAGAAAAAGAGGTTACAAGCAGCTTAATGCCGGTGATGATAAGAATGAATGGTTCAAGTGTGATATTAATGCTGTTAAAGCTGCAATTATTGCTGTAAGAGATGGTGTTGCAAATATCGAAAACAGAACTCAAACATTCAAAATGAGACCTGAGCAGACTATTGCTGTTCAGAAGACAATGGAGTATTTTAAGCAGGCTAAAAAGGAAGAGCCAGACCGTGCGCCTAAGTTCTTGTGGAATGCCAAGATGCGTTTCGGTAAAACCTTCGCTACATATGAGCTGGCAAAGAAGATGGGATTTACTCGTGTTCTTGTATTAACATTCAAGCCAGCTGTTGAATCTGCATGGGCTGAAGACTTAATGTCTCATGTTGACTTTGAAGGATGGCAGTTCATTTCAAATAAGGACGCACATAATCAGAATATAAATATCGACCAAGCATTTAACGCAGCTGATAAGAGCAGACCTATTGTAGTATTCGGTTCTTTTCAGGATTTGCTTGGAACAAATGAGAATGGTGGTATCAAAGCAAAAAATGAATTTATTCATGCTACTAACTGGGACTTAGTTGCATTTGATGAATACCACTTCGGTGCTTGGCGTGAAAATGCTAAAAAGCTTTTTGATAATCCAGATGAAGAAGCAGAGGCAGATTTCGACCAAGAAAAATACAAGGTTGATGAAGCGGATAACGCATACAACGAAACATTCCTTCCTATTACGACAGGACACTATCTGTTCCTGTCTGGAACTCCGTTTAGAGCCATCAACTCAGGTGAGTTTATTGAAGACCAAATTTATAACTGGACTTATTCAGATGAGCAGCGCGCAAAGGAGAACTGGGTAGGTTCAGGTAATCCGTATGTGTCGTTGCCAAGAATGGTAATGCTTACTTATCAGATTCCTGAAAGTATTAGACAGATTGCAATGGGAGGAGAATATAACGAATTTGATTTGAATGTGTTCTTCTCTGCAAAAGTTGAAAAAGGTGAAAAGGTAGAAAACGCTCGATTTACTTATGAGAATGAAGTAAGTAAGTGGCTTCAGCTTATTAGAGGTTCATATTTACCATCCAATGTTGATGATTTGAAGCTGGGACAGGATAAGCGTCCACCTATGCCTTTTTCTGATACAAGACTATTAAATGTTTTGAATCATACTTTGTGGTTCTTACCAAACGTGGCAGCCTGCTATGCAATGTATAACTTGCTTATGGCAGACAATTTCTTCCATGACTATAAGGTTGTTGTATGTGCTGGCACAAAGGCTGGTATCGGTGTTACAGCTTTAGCGCCTGTTCAGAATGCTATGGGTAATCCATTAGCAACAAAGTCTATTACTTTATCATGTGGTAAGTTAACTACAGGTGTAACTGTAAAACCTTGGACTGGTGTATTCATGCTGCGTAACCTGAAGAGTCCGGAGACCTATTTCCAGACTGCTTTCCGTGTTCAGTCTCCTTGGACGATTATTGATGATGCGGGCCAGCAGCAGATTATGAAGCAGGAATGTTATGTATTCGATTTCGCACTTGATAGAGCATTACGTCAGATTTCAGATTATTCATGTCGATTAAATGTAAATGAGGATAACCCGGAAAAGAAGGTCGATGAATTTATTAACTTCCTTCCTGTACTGGCATACGACGGTTCAACTATGAAGCAGATTTCTGCTCAAGATGTATTAGACATCGCTTTGGCAGGAACATCTGCAACATTGTTAGCTAGACGTTGGGAATCAGCATTACTCGTTAATGTAGATAATGACACTCTTTCTCGTTTATTGACTAATAAAGAAGCTCTTTATGCGTTGATGAAGATTGAAGGCTTCCGTTCTCTTAATCAGGACATTGAAACAATCATCAATAAATCTGAAAAAGTTAAAAAGGCTAAGAAGGAACAAGACAAACTTACTCCAAAGGAGAAAAAAGAAATCTCTAATGAAGAGAAAGAATATAAGTCAATGCGTAAGCAGATTCAGGAGAAACTCATCAAGTTTGCTACCAGAATTCCTGTATTTATGTATTTGACCGACTATCGTGAGAGAACATTGAAGGATGTCATCACACAGTTAGAACCGGGATTGTTTAAGAAGGTTACTGGTTTAGATGTTCCTGATTTTGAAATGCTTTGTACTCTTGGCGTATTCAATGCAAGCTTAATGAACGATGCTATTTTCAAGTTTAAGAGATATGAGGACAGCAGCTTGTCATATACCGGTATTGATAAGCATGAAGGCATGGATGTCGGTGGTTGGGATACAGTTCTTAAAAAAGCAGAGTATGAAGAACTGTTCTATAACCAGCAAGCAACAATGGAAGCTCCTGCAGTTGAGCAGCCAGAAACAGTTATTGATGTTCCAGTATCAAAACCTGTTTCCAAAGTTACACCAATTAGTAGCAAACCTAAGAACACGTTTGTTACAGGACAGTATGGCGTAAAGCCTACTGCTTCCATGGTTGTAGAAAAGCCAGCGCCTTATGGAGTAAACCCACAGGAACCTAAAAAGGAAGAAGAACCAAAGGTTGACCTTTCTGGAACAAAAGAAGGAGCACTTGTTATTCATAAAGCATTTGGCGAAGGTACCATCACTAAAATTGATAAAGCACAGAAGCATATTCGTGTTAAGTTCAAAGTTGGTGAAAAGACATTCATCTTCCCTGATGCATTTGTCAAAGGTTTCTTGAAAATGAAAGAATAATATAAAAAGCAAGGCTTCCTATATAGTAATTCATGTATTGGAAGCCTTTTGGTCTTATGTCAAGATTTAGCACAAAATAAAATGAGAAGTTCTGCCAACTAAGCTGCTGGCAGAGGACATACCCTCTCATGCATTTTTTCAAAATCATTAGGAGACATATAGTCCCAGTGGCTGTGAATCCTAACGGTATTATAAAAGGTTTCGATATACTCAAATACAAGCCTATAAGCATGTTTGTAGTTAATGATATTAAACCTGTTAAGGAGACATTTTCCTTTATCACGCCCGCCTTTGACGGTATCCATTTCGACAACTTCAATGTCAGGATGTGTCTCCATGAAGCGTTCAAAATCAACATAGGTACGTTTGTTACGATATACCTGTTGAAGATTCTTACTCTTTCTTGGCTCAGATTTTTTCTTGCGTTTCTTGTAACGAACGCGACGGGGCAAATCAATGTTACGAGCCTGAAATACACGTTGATCCAGATAATTGTAAAGGGTTCTTCTACAAACAGGAATCTCATCGGCATGTACTGCAAAGATGTGACTTAAGGGTTGTCCTTTTAAGATTAGAGGAGATATTAAATCGTTAAGTTCCTGTAGGTCTTCGGGTGTCATATTGATGCCTTTGCGAGAATTATAAAGGTTTTTTTCATATTGCCTTTGGGCATATGCAGCGTCATATATTTTCTTGTCTAAAGGGCAAGATTTGTAGTCCTCACAGTAATTACAAATATATGGTGGTTTGTTGATTTTGTTGCATTTGTAAGGAAGAAAATAAGGACAATAATCAATGGCGGTTCTTCGGTAACATTTCTTGCAATAAAAAGAGCAATGGATTGAATAACGAGGACATTTCAATTCTTTGCTCCTTAAGTCACAGTCTTTATAGTGCTTGCAGAGATTACATTTGTAGCTGTACCCGGCAGGAATCGTTTTTGAGTAACGCTTTACTTCTTTTGAAATGGTGGATGGGTCTTTGTGTAAGACAGATCCTATTGAAGAAAAAGTACTTTTCTGTAACAGTTCCTGTTCAATATATGTCCTGTTGGACAGGGTTAAATGTTTTTGATCATGTTCGTTCATATGATAATCCTTTCCAACAGACAGATAACCATGTGAAATTGTATCAAAAACCATGTGCAAGAGTAAATTCCAGTTTTGCTATTTTTGAAGTCGAAAAACTGGAATTTTGAAATTCACTTTACGAACACATTACAGTTTAATATTAAAGTATAACAAATAAAAACTTTACTTTCTCGAACAATTAATATAACATATTAATAAAAATATGATGAGTGACGACAAGTGATGTAAAATAGCTATAGGTAGGGATAAAGAGGTAATTTTATGTTGGTATCATATAATGGGTTATGGAAGTTGCTAATTGATAAAAATATGAAAAAAATTGATTTGGTCAATGAACTCGGGATTAGCAGTAGTACTATTGCAAAGATGACTAGAGGCGAGTATGTATCGATGGCTGTTTTAGGAAAGATATGTAGTAAGTTGGATTGTGATTTTGGAGATATAGTTCATTTTGAAAATGTAGATGATTCAGCTATTTAGCAGACAAATGTGGAGTGATATCATAAAGATACAAATGTTGGAGGAAGCTATATATGAACAGAAAGTATAGAAGAAAATATTTATTTGAGTTTGCAAAAGAAAAGACAAATTATAAAAATAAATTTTATAATATAGTTTTTCATGCTGAGAAAGATGATATATTCCGTATTACAAGAACAGTAAGTAATAATTCTTCGATGAAAATGAGAGTAGAAAAGATATTATTTCCTAAAACCATACATGATATGTGCAGTAATCGAATTGTGATAAATACAGAGTTAGATGTGGATTATCTGCGTTCATATTGCATAAGAATATTTTGTGAATATAAACAGTATATAGAAAGCTACATCGATATGAAAAATCAATATGAAAAATTCCTTTTTTCAGAACAATATGCAGAGGCATTGCATGTTATAAATAATATAGAAGAAAAAATGGGACTTTCTGTATGGAGTATATCCAAGAGAATGTATTTATATGATAAAATATATGGATTGGAAAAGCATAAGAGGTATTTATCTGAACTACAGAACAATGTGAATAACAATATTTTGCTAAGTACTTTGTTTGAACTGGAAAGTTATTTTGCAGAATCAAATACAAGTTATTCTGCTTACAAGAAAAGGTTAGAAAGTTATAATGATATACTTCAAGAGAATGCTATCATTAGAATGTATTTGGACTATAGATTTAATGTAGAGCGCAAATTTGAATTTGAAAAGATTCAGATTGCATTTATGTTTGATAGCCAGTTATCTATTGTCGATATGTATGAGACTTTTGTTTTGACAGAACAGATAATGTTTACTGAAGGAATTATAAATAAAGAGAAGCTTGATACAAGTGACTTTAGACTATGTAATCTTAATTTGATAGAAACACCTGAACGGATATGTGATTATAACGAAGAGTATTACAAATTATTAGAATTATATACTTGTGGGAAATATCAGGAGTATATTGAGCGGTGCGAACAATACTTATTAAAAGTACCACAGGATTTTCAGAGTATAATTCTTTTAGTTAAGTCCTACATTCTTTTAAATAAAAAAATGGAGATTGGGAAAAATTTATGTAAATGGTTATATGACGTATATTCTTTGAATGGAAAAGAAGCAGAAGCTATTCAGGGGTTATTTTCATATCTTAAGGTAGTGAGATTTACTAGTTGGGAATATAAAATTATGGGCTTTATCTCGAGAAAGACAACTATGCCTCAGAGGAAGAAAATGAGCTTTTTATCCGTGATTAATGATGTTTGTATATCTCCTAATATTGTAAATAATGAATGCTTTAATGGGGATGTTACAGAATTTTTAGATTCCTTTGCTAATATATGCCCTATAACTCAGAAATTATACCTATATAAATTGGGGATAGGAGTATTTCCAACAGCAATATTAGATGAAAATAGAGGTTTATTTTTCGAAGCGGATAAGCTTATTGATGCAAGTAAAAATGATGAAGCCCTTGATATTCTTACAAGGATTTCTCGAACAGATAATTATTTTTTAGAGCGTGTTCTTCGTAGAAAAATTAGAATATATGAGCAGAAAGAAGATTATTTAGCTGAAGTAGAATGTGTAACAAATGCAATATTGCAGAATAATAATTTACAAAAAAGAATTGACTTACCCGAAGTGTTAAAACATGTAAATAGTCATTTGTCAAAGGATATTAAGAGAAGCATTCGGTATGTGGTATTTACATATTTATGTATGCCAAGTGATTATAATAAGCAGAGGATAGCTTATTCCAATTATATGGATTATAACAGATATAAAAGTATTGATGATATTGTATCCAATGAAGAAAAAAACGCTGTATTGATTGAATTTTTGAGTAAAGTATGTATACAACACATATTAAAAAGAGATATTATTTTAAATCCGGGTGGAAACAAGGCTGATGAGTTGCGTGTTGAAATACTTAAAGTACTAATTGATATTGATGAACAAAATAGAAAGAAATATTATGCAGAGATTGCTGCAATTACAAAGCAAAAAAGTATTAAAGATAGAATTAAGCAGATAAATCAAAGCCGTGTCTATGTTGATACTGATAATATTAAAAAAGAAAATGAGAGCACATTAAGAGAAGATTTTAATCGGTATTTAGCTATGAAAGATTTAGATGAAGGGCTAATATCATATGATATTTATAGTGAAGATTATATTAGTGATCTGAAAAAGATTGTTGATGAAATCAATGAAAAAATTAAAACAAATGTGGTATATTCTCAAAAGATGATTATTCTCAAAGGAATTATTACAACAATTACTGAAGAATTCTTGTTTAATGAGAAGTATGGATTAAATACTTTTTTGAGTTCACGTATACGGCATGGGTATTGTAAAAAACAACTTACGACAGTATTTCAAGAATATAATTTACTTTCAAAAAAGAAGAAAAATAATAGTGAAGAATATTTGATAAATGAATATTGGGACGGAGTTTTGCCGAAAAACACAAGAGGAAGTGAGGAAATAAAAAAGTATTTGTCTAAATTTACGCTAAATATAGAAAAAAAGGTGGATGATATAAAGAAAAATTGGTTAAGCATAAAATACAGAGAGGAAAATGAGTCTATATTAGACTATACATTATGTGTTAATCAATGTTTATTAATAGATATGGATAATATTATTGATTTTAATACATTTTATGATGAAATAATAGAATTACTATGGAAATATACCTTGGGGCATTTTGCAGCATTACGTGAAAAAATACAAGTCGAACTTTTAGCATTCTTCCAAGATGAGTTGACCATGTTATTAGAAAAGATAGGAAAGATTTCTGATGTGAATGTGAAAAATGAGGTTAAAACCATATGCAACAACATAAATTTGTGTAAGTCAAAAATAGGAGCAACGACAAAAGAGTTTGCAAATGTATTTGAAAAAAAAGATGTTTCATATCTAGATTTTACGATGACAGACTTAATAGATACTTGCTTAGAAATTATAACGAAACTGAATAGTAGTATGTCTTCAGTAAAGTTGATTAGAAAAATTGATGACGTGGCATTATATAAGGGTGAAAATTTTCCATATTTTGTGGATGCGGTTAATATACTAATCAATAATGCATTGGAACATTCTGGTATAGCAGATTTAGCAGAACTAGAATTAACAATTAATATAGAGAAAGAGCAAGATGAAGATGTATTAACGTTGCTTAAAGAAGAATTTGATAAGAAGAAAATTCGAGTAGAAAGTCTTGATTTTTTAAGATTATCAATTTCCAATACTTTGAGTGAAGATATAGATTTACAGGAACTTCAAGGAAAAATTGCAGAAATATTTGACAAAACAAAGGATACTGAGACTGTAAAAAAATATTCGCAAAGAGAGGGAGGGACAGGACTATATAAACTTTATAAAACTTTTCAATACAATATTAATACAGCATATTCTATTTTATATAGCATAGAAAATCAAACATTTACGGTTACTATTTTATTTGGAGTTATGAATATTCTTGCTTGAAGAAAGGAGATATATGAAAATTTTATTTATCGAAGATGAGATTGTGAAACAGAATGATATTTTGAAATATTTGAATGAGGAATTATCACAAAATGAGGTGGAAGTAGCACATTCTTTAATGGGCGGGATGCTTGCACTTGGAAAATGTGAATTTGAAATGGTGCTACTTGATATGAGTTTGCCTTTGTATGACTTAAATGGTGAAGATGAAGGAATAAATGAATTTGAAGCTTTTGGTGGAATTGAGATTTTGGATGAAATAGAGAGGAAAGAATTATTTGTAGAAGTGTTAGTTATTACGGCTTTTGATGTGATTGAAGATGATACAAAGAAAATTCATTTATCGCAGCTAGATCAACAAATGAAAGAGAATTATTCTAATATTTATTTAGGATGTATTCATTATGACCAATCTTCGCTAGAATGGAAGTCTGAACTAAAGAAATATGTAAAATAAGGAGAAAGAAAATGAAAATTTTATTTGTAGATGATGAGAGTAAAAAACTCAAGCGTTTATATTCTGCAATTAGTCAAATTGAAGGTATTAATCCAGAAGATTTAGAGAATGTGTTGGATCTTAAATCAGCAAAAGAAAAATTAGTAAGTTCTTTTTATGATTTAGTAGTTATGGATTTAAAAATTAGTGAATATATTGCAGAGTATGCCGAAGATGAATCTGAAATTGCGGGCTTAGAATTTATTGATGAAATATTAGAAACTGATGCAATAAGGACACCACAGGAAATAGTAATACTAACGGAACATGATGAACTTCAAAAAAAGTGTACAGAGCTGGGGAAGGATTTAGAGTTTCAGGTATTAAAATATGATGAGCAATCATTGGAATGGGAGAATATTATTAAGAGTAAAGTTAAATATCGCTTAAATTATGAAAATTCAAAGAAACACTTTTCCAATCATTTATCATGTGATGTTGCTATAGTATGCGCAGTGGATGTAGAGATGAATGCAGTTAAAAAGACATTTAAGGATAAGCGTATAGAAAGAAAAAGTTTCGATAATGATGCAAGCGACTATTACTATTTGGAACTTGACGGAAAGAATAGAAAAATAAGAGTGATAATAGCGCAACAAAGAGAAATGGGAATGGCAGCGGCAACCAATTTGACTCAAAGTATTATTTATCATTTTAAACCATTATATATAATCATGGTAGGTATTGCAGCAGGTATTGGCAATGATAAAAATTTGGGAGATATCATTGCTGCAACGGAGGTATGGAATTATTCGAGTGGTAAGTATATAACCGATGAAAATGGTAAGCTTGCATTTTCACCTGATCCTAAGCATATTATTTTGCATCCTAATATGGAAAGTGTACTAAAAAGAGATTATTCAGAGGAGTTATATAATATAAGAAAGGGGTGGGATGATGATATTCCCACTGACCTAAAATTAGTATTAGGACCATTGGCATGTGGAGCGGCTGTAGTTGGTAATTCAGAGATTGTAGATGATATGATTAAACAACATTCTAGAAAAACCGTAGGATTAGATATGGAATCGTATGGCATGTTTTATGCAACAAATTATGGATTAGATAGTGGTACTATTCCAATTTGTTTAAAATCTATTAGTGATTTTGCTGATGAAAAAAAAGGAGATGGATATCAAAAATATGCGGCATATACAAGCGCAGGATTTGCAAGGTATTTGATAGAGTCTGTTTTACCTTACATAAATGGATAGTAGAAAATCACACCTGCTAAACTGCAGGTGCGACACTTTGGTTAATATTACGAATCCTACGCAGCTCCAGGACGGAACAACATATGACTCTGATAATATTACACACCATATTTGTATGAAGTCAAACAAAAAATTATTCAGATAAATCATTAGAAATTTCTTCACTTAGAAGGCTTTCATCATTATCAGAAGTAGTAAATTTCTCGCTTACAGGATAGGAGAAGCTTTTGTCCATTTTCTGAAAGCCATATTCCAGATAATGTGATTTGGGGATGAAGTTGTTTTCCGTAAGATTATGTAGTTTGGCGAAAAGTGCTACAAAGGAAGCAGTTGAATGGATTACACAAAGGACATACTGAATCGATTATTAGATATGTATGAAAGAAGAGAAGCATTTAATCAAGATGCTTCAACTTTGCGTGCCATTCAGATTGAAGTTAAGAAGGCCTATCCAGCATATGAAGATCGCTATAAGGGCAGAAATGGACATATGTCCATAAGCTGCTAGTGGAGTTAATTGACAAAGAAATATACAAAGAAGACTATGCATCAATTACGACCTATTTTCAAAGAGAACCTATAAGTTATGGCGAGGCAATAAAGTCGGTTGAGATTATTGCAATTTCTAGAAGTTGAAAGGTGTTTCAAGATGAGCAAATTGTTGGAGCATAGCTCTGTTGACTAAAGTACAGGAGTAAAAGTGTGAAAATTATTAAATTTGAAGAAATCTATCGTGATGATATGATTTTTATGGTTTTACAGGCAAAAGATGCTTTGGGGAGAAAACCTACTATATTTGAATCTATGCCCAATTAACAATCGTCAGGGAATTGTAATGGATGGTGAAGGTTCAAAGGTTATTTGCAAAGACTAATTTGAAAATTCTAGTTTATCTTTTGTTTGGAGGTGTTTATTTTGAACAATGTAATCAAAAAAATATGCTTGGTAATACTAGGGCTTCTGCAAGGAACGCTTGGTAGTTACTTAGCATTACTGGGGTGGGCATTTGCTTTTCCTGAAACTTCTCCCGGCGCAAAAGATTATGTAGAGGATATGTCTTTTGTACCATTGGGATATTTTATTATGTTCGCATGGTTAGCCATAATGATAACCGCAATGATTCTGCTTCGAAAAAATAAGGCAAATTTTCTATCTTTTATATTACCTTGGTTTATGGGATTAGTTGCATGTTTGGTAGCAGTGTTTGTAATACTTTGATTTTAACTACTATGAAATCGGAATTTACAGGAGAAGAATATGAAGATCATTTGGATAGATGGTACTTTTGGAATTGGAAAGTCTGCTGTTGCTGCTGCGATTGTTGAGGAAATACCACAGGCACATTTGCTTGAATTCGATGCATTGCAAGAAAAATATAAGCCAACTTCAGTTTCTGATCGTTTTGGGAAAAGATATCCAGAAGCTAAAAAATATTTGGTTGATGCTCTCGTTGATGAAATAACAGAAATAATACAAGAAGGAAGTTGCGACTGTTTAGTCATTCCAGTTGCATTGATTAATGATTATTGCAATCAGAAACTTATAGATGGCTTCGCAAATATTGAGAGTCACCATTTTATATTAACGGCCAAGAAAGAAATCCTACTTCAACGCATAAATAACCAAGAAAATCGAGACATCGATTTGGCAGTAACCTATATGCCAGAGGCAACACAGTATTTAAGTAATCACTATTATGATGCAAGCAGAATAGATACGTCTAACATGAGCATTGATAGTGTTGCAAAAGAAATAATTGAAAGCATAACTCGGTAACTTCCTGTTTATAAAACTGATAAAGGAAAGCAGGTGTGTTTTTATGGATAAGATTACAACAATCAAACAAAGTGCTAAGAGTATTCTCACAGGTAATATCGAATCGGCAAAGAATCTTATAAATAAGGAATATCCATTTAAGAAGTTAAAACCGGAGGGAAGAAGCTATACAGATAAGGAAAAGTATGAGCAGTTTGTAAGAGACGGATTTATAGACAGATATACCGGGGAAAAGCTTGTTAATCCGGGATTGTTAAAGGTGTTATCATATTACATGCCGGATGCATTTCCATATCAGAGCCATTGGAAGATGGAAGAATGTCACAGTGCCTACTGGGAACTGGTCCCAACAATTGACCACATCATTCCTATTGCCATTGGAGGAGAGGATAATCCGTCTAATTATGCGACAACGTCTATGCTTCACAATTCAGTTAAGAGTAACTGGACATTAGAGCAGCTAAACTGGAAACTGTATCCTGCAGGAGATATTAATGAGTATGACGGGCTTACTGATCTTTTTGTGAGACTTATAGAAAACGACCTTGAGCTTTTTGATGATCCATACATAAAACGCTGGTATAAGTTATCTGTGGGAATGAAATAGAGACTGTTCCTAAATGTATATAACAATTGATTGTAAATGAAAGAGATAAGAGTATGCATATATATGTAGATGCTGACGCATGCCCTGTGATTGGGATAGTTGAAAGAATAGCTAAGAGTCATAATATTGCCGTAACGCTTTTGTGTGATACTAATCATTATCTTACATCAGACTATTCAGAAGTGGTATATGTGGGTGCCGGAGCTGATGCGGTTGATTTTAAGTTAATAAGCCTTTGTGAAAAAGGAGATTTAGTAGTTACGCAGGATTATGGTGTTGCTGCCATGGCATTAAGTAAGGGTGCTTATGCGATTCATCAGTCCGGGAAATGGTATACAAACGAAAATATTGATCTTATGTTAATGGAAAGACATATAAGTAAGAAGGCAAGGCGGGCAAGCAGTAAAAACCACATGAAAGGTCCAAGAAAAAGAAGTGATAAGGATGATTTAAACTTTGAAGCCTCTTTTGAGAGACTAGTGGAAAAGTATCAACACTTGGATACCAGCCGGATGTCTGGAAGAGCTGGAGTTAAATAAAAATTAGGAGACAGATATATGAATTTTGAATTAGCATGCCTGGAGGATTTTAATGAGATAGAAAATCTCTATTGGGATTTAATAGATAAAAGCAAAGAAGAACCTTCTTTTCCTGACTGGGAAAAGGGTGTACATCCTTCAGCAGATTTTTTAATGGCTGGTATTGTTCAGAAAGAGTTGTTCGTATTAAGAGATGAAGGAATAATTAAGGCGTGTGCCATAGTTAACAGTAATTCTAATAAAGAGTATAAAAAGGTAGCGTGGAAAGTAAATGAAAGAGATAATAATGTATGGATAATCCATGCTCTCGCAGTGCGATATGAGTACCGCGGTATGGGTCTTGCTACTCAATTTGTAAAAAACTTAATATCATATGCTAAGTTAGAAAACATTGAAGCCATTCATCTTGATGTAATAGATAAGAACACACTAGCTGACAAGTTATATATCAGAGCTGGCTTTAAATATGTAAGTACTGAAAACATTTTTTATGAGGTAGTTGGAAACAGGCAGTTTAGAATGTATGAGTATGTGATTGAGTAGAAAGTATTAGATATGCACATATAATGAGCATTATCTACCTTACAGCAAGCTATAATGAAAAAATCATAGTAAAGAAGGAACGATTGTGAATATAAGATATGCAACAATGTCTGATTTAGATGATATTGTATCGGTTGAATCCGAGTGCTTTCCTGTTTTAGAGGCAGCAACTAAAGAAGAATTTGAGCAAAGAATAAAGTATTTTGGAAATCACTTCTGGCTTATGTTTGATGAGGGTATAACTGATAAATCTACTCATGGAAATGTCCTGTGGCACCAGATGAGATTGGATTTTAAATTAAGAAATAATGGAGTAAATCTTTCAGATAACAAAAATGTGACCGCAAACAAGAAATTTGCAGCCGACAGAATACTATCATATTTTAAAGAAGAGTGGAAGGTACTGCTTATAATAACAGTTTCAGGTCTTATATATAACTTTGGACTTTTGTTTGGCCCTTGGTTTGAGGGTAAGATGACAGGATGTCTTATAGATATATTAAGCCAAAATGCTGTATACAAGGATATGTTTATACTTGTAGTGTCATATATTGTATCTATTGCAGTTGTTCAGATATCAAGATATATAAAGCGTTTCTATGTGAGAAGATTTGCGAATAATGTCAACAGAAGAATGAAGAAGATATTGTATGGGACGCTTGTGTTAAAGAGCAAGACAGAACTTGAAAGTGAAGGTATGGGCGATATTATGACAAAGGCAATCCTTGATGTTGATGATTGTGCTGAGGGCATGAGAAAGTTCACAACAGAGGTGTTTGATACAGGAGTAGCACTGGCTGCATATGCAGGAATGCTGCTTGTATATGATGTAAGGCTGGCACTCATTGCAATGATATTTCTACCGATATCTTATCTGCTTGCAGAAAAGATGAAGATTATCGTACAGAGAACAGGTGCAGAATATAAAAGACAGTCAGGAATATTAAGCAATGCCACACTAGACAGAGCTTCTAATGCCATAACTTACAGGGTATACGGAAGGGAAGAGGACAGAAGAATTGCATACGAAGATAATCTTTCATCATATGAGAAAGCTGCTATCATGGCAAATATATGGAATTCTTCAATGACACCCTTATACAGGATTATATCAATGACAGGTATAATATTTATATTATATTTCGGCAGTAAAAATGTACTTGGAACGGGGTGGAAAAGCTGGAATATCGCGGCATTTACGACATTCCTTGC